>Ga0209578_10000488_pt1 | contig 49578 bp, 70 predicted proteins | sample tdAd472_FD_187127 | JGI IMG/M metagenome (GOLD analysis project Ga0209578, IMG submission 187127) | Marine sediment microbial communities from the Atlantic coast under amendment with organic carbon and nitrate - tdAd47.2 (SPAdes)... | ecosystem: Environmental > Aquatic > Marine > Coastal >...
AAAATAAAACCCAAAGATTGCACGATGCCAGCTTCTTTATGGCTAAAGAAAGGGTGTTTTTCCCTCAAGAACACGAGCTATTTGATGATATTAAAGATGAATTACTTAGTTTTTCTGAGTTAATGCTCCATAGCAATGATGATATCTGCGATATGATATCAGATGGGATCAGGGTAGCATTTATTGATGAAGATGAAGATATGGGCGTATGGGAGCAATGGAAAGATAATTTACCCCAAATAAGCTCCGATAGTTGATTTAATTTAACCATAGTGCTATAATAACATTTGCACAAAATAACCAAACAGTTTTAACTTAAAACCCGATGTTAGGAGTGGTTTCCTTGTGCAGCATCGGGTTTTTTGTTTTTAAGGAATAAAAAAAAATGCCAAAAGCTTTAACATTTGAGGAGGTCATTGAACGTGGGAATGCTAAACATAATAACAGGTATAAATATTTAGGGGCATTCAATAAAGGGCGTAAAAGGTTTTTAAAAATAGAATGCCCTGAGCACGGTGTATTTGAACAAAGTATATATGGGCATATCAATCAAGGGTATGGATGCTCTAAATGCGGTTGGGGAACTATATCTTTTGAGGAGTGGGTAGACAAGTCCAAGTCAGTACACGGTGGAAAATATAGATATTTAGGGTTAATTAAAGGCAGCCATAGCAAAACGTTTTTAAAAATAGAATGCCCTGATCACAGTGTATTTGAACAATCTGCTTCGGAGCACGTAAATAAAAAACACGGGTGTCCTAAATGTGGTGATAATAGGATGGCAGGGTCTAAAATTAAGTCCTTTGAGTATTACAAAAGTAAAGCTATTTCAGTGTGGGGGCGTTCCTATGAGTATTTAGGTATGGCTTCGAGGTCTCCTTCTAAATTAAAAATAAAATGCCCTAAACACGGAGTATTTGAGCAAAGAACTAATGATCACATAACATATAAAAACGGATGCCCTAGCTGCGCTGGTAACTTCTCAACAATAAAACCAGCTCAGTTTTACATCATAAAAGTAGGTGATCTCTATAAGATAGGCGTTACCAATCAAGGGGTTCATAAAAGATATTTAAGAGAAGGTATTGATTATAAGGTAATGCATTCTGAGTGGATGTCAGGTCAAGAAGCCTTGGATTTAGAATCAATGGTTAAAAGAGAATATAAGGATTATAGGTACTATGGTGATTCACCTTTTAAAGATACTGGAGTCTCTGAGGTCTATACCGCCAACCCTTTCCCTCCAATAGAGAAATTAGACTTTAACCAGCTCTCAGTGAAGAGAATAGAAAATAAAACAGGTAGAAACCTTATCAGCAAATACCACTATTTAGGCTCTCAAAACCATAGCAGCTCTGAGTATTTTGGTTTGTTCTTTAATGATGAGTTGATTGGGTGTGCTGCTTACGGTGATTTTTGCTGTACTAACATAGGTAAAGACATTATTTTAGGTACTAGAAAGGCTACTCTACCTAAAGAGCTTAGAAGCGAGTGGAGGGAGCTTAGAAGGTTCGTAATCCACCCTTACTATCAAGTAAAGAATATAAGCTCTTGGTTCTTGAGTAGAACTCTTAAAATGCTTGAAGACAGGAAGTACGTTCTTAGTTTGTCTGAGAAAGAGTTCCACTCTGGTTCTCTTTATAAGGCTTGTAATTTCAAGCAAATACCAGTAACATCACATTGTAGTAAACTAAAATTTGTGTTTGACCTATGAACCTAAACCCATTCAAAAGAAAAAAACTTACTCAAGATGCTCAATACTGTAGTAGTGGGTATTACGGCTCTCAAACCAGCCAAGGCGTTAATCAACCAGTAGGGCTTACCCCTGGGGCTGGGGCTAAAGCGACCAATTTCCAGCTTGGGGTTCAACCTAGTTACCCAGAACTTGAGGCTATGTACTTCGGAGGGAGCGACATCGCTTCTATGGTAGTTGATGCTATGATTGATGAGGCATTGCGTTTTTGGCGCAAGTGGGAGCATCCAGATCCAGCAGTAGTCCAAAAAATTGAAGAAGCTGAAAAGCAATTTGAGATAAAAGACGTTTTACGTAAGGCTCTCATTGATGACCGTTTGTATGGTGGGTCGGTAATTATTCCTATTTTTAAGGCCACGGAATCTCCAGAAGAGTTAAAAAAACCAATAAACTTAAACACGATTAAAAAAGATAGTATTTCATTATTCAGGCATTTGGATAGGTGGACAGTCTACAAAGTAGTAGCTGATCTTTATAATCCATTGGCAACCGACTTTTTAAGGCCGTCATACGTCACTTTAGCTTACGGTGGTGAACCAATCCATCTTTCTAGGATGGTACGCTTAGACGGCAAGTATGTCCCTATACGCATATACCAGCGCAACCAGTGGTGGGGAAAATCAGAACTATTAGACGTTTACCAGCTTATTGTCTATTTGACTACAGTTGAGGGCGTTTTATCTGATTTATCAACCAAGGCCACTTTTGATGTATTGAAATACGCTGGTTTGAAGAAATCAGTAAGTGATCCTCAAGGTAAGAAAAACCTTGCTGCTAGGATGGAAGCCCTTAATTATTACAAATCTTTCTCAAAAGCCATTGCTATTGACTCAGAAGATGACTACCAGCATTTTGAAACTGATTTAAGATATTATGTCGCTGCTGCTGAGTGGTTTGTTAAACGTATCAGTGGTATCACGGGTATCCCAGTAACTAGATTACTTGGTGAGCAACCTAAAGGTATGAATGCCAGTGGTAAAGCTGATAATGATGAGAAGAACTTTATTGCTGCTGTTGAGCGTTATCGTGAAGAAAAGATCACTAAATCCTTAGAATCGGTAGATAAATTTTTCCTACGTAATCTTTTTGGAGAAGAGTTTGAAGCAATCAACAAAGATCTGAAATGGTCTTGGGATGTTCCTAAGTTTGTTGATGAAACTGAGACAAGTACTCTAAAAAATGAGCAAATGGATAGAATAGTAATAGCTTTAGAACAGGGAATGATTGACATCAATACTGCAAAGCGTATATTATCAGAAGAGAAGATTTTTCCTGTCCTAGATAAAACGGAACACCAGCCCGATACGGACAAGGAAGCCACTATAGAAGAGAAAACTAGCGGAGCTTGGAAGTAGTAAATGACAAAGACGTATTCCAACATACTAAACGTTGATTCTGATATCCAGGAGGATATGAGCCAGCGTGAAGTTACGCCTAATGGTTATCTAAAAGCTACGGCTAATTTTGCTAGAACTGGAATATATCGTTATTTAGGGTCAGAGATAGGTGTAAAAGACCGACCTGACCACATTTTCAAAGTATTGCGCCCAGCGAGTGAAGTTTTCAGCGAAGACTCACTAAAAACATTTTCAAATTTACCAGTCACTCTTGGTCATCCTGAATCACCTCTTGATGCAAAAAACACAAAAGAACACGCTAGAGGGTATTCTGGAGACAGTGTTACTAGATCTGACAACTATGTTCGTGGTAACATAACTATTGTAGACGAAGACACCATTAGAGAAGTAGACTCTGGAAACAAACAGATTTCTTTAGGCTATATAGCTGATTACGAGGAACGATACGGACTAACACTTGAAGGTGAAGATTACGATTTTATTCAAAAGAATATAAGAGGTAATCACATAGCCATTGTACCTACGGGTCGGGCTGGAGAAGATTGTTATATTTTTGATTCTGCTAACAAATTGGAGAAAAGTATGGAAGACACTAAGAACAACAAGCCAACAATCAAGGCTGAGGTTCAGGATGCAACTGATAAATCAACTGATGATTTTGATATCAGAGCTATGGTTCAAGATATGTCGGATAGGCTAGAAAAACTTGAAGGTAAAGACAAAACTTCTTGTGACGAGTCTGCTGCTGAGGCTGACCGTAAAGATGCTAAAGAGGATCGTAAAGATGGTAAAGAAGACAAAAAAGATCCTAAAGAGGCTGCAAAAATGCGGGCTAAAGCTGATAAAGCTGATATCCGTGCTGATAAAGACGATGAGTATGAGTCTAAAAAAACTGAAAAGAAAGACACTAAGGATGCTGGTATTACTATGGATGCTGCTGTTGCTGCGTTAGTAGACACCCGTGAAAAAGCTAAAGTATATACCCCTTCATTGGTTTTAGACGGCAAATCTGCTGAACAAGTAAAACGTGAAGTAGTTAGTACTTACTTTAAAGATGAGTCTTTTGAAGGTAAAAGTGCAGATTATATAGAAGCAAGGTTTGACTCTATCAAGTATTTGAATAATACTATGGGTAATACTTACGTTGCGGATCAAATGTCTAAGGCTGTTGGTCATCGTGCTGGGGCTGCTGAACTTACTCCAGCTCAAGAAGCGTTTGAACGTAAAAAGTCAGCTTATAAGGGTAAATAATGTCAGTCCAAAGCGATATTCAATTATACCAAACCCCAGAGGGACTTGGTGTAATTAACCAATCAAACCCCTGCGATATCGGAGCTTATATCGCTAAAGAGAGTGGTATCAAATTAGGCCGTTTAGTATGTAAATCAAGTGCAACTCCTAAAGGTATAGTATTAGCCAATGATGCTACTGTACTTATTGGGGCTACTGTTAAGACTCAGGATAGAACTAATGGGGTGAATAGGGGTATCGTAAAAAGTACATCTAAAAACTCTGACCAATCCTTCCAAGTCGAACTTGAAAAACCGCTACCAATAGCCCGTATGGGGTACGTTAATCTGTATACAGAGACAGCAGTATCTCCCTACGATGAATTGTACACACGGGTAGCAAACAACAACACTGTTGGCGACCTTGGTAACGTAGCTACTGGCAAAGATTCAGACACCGATTGGCTTGCAGTAACAGAGGCAGCTTTCATAGGTGAAGCTAGTGAAGCTGGTGCAGTTGAAGTTTTCCTTGATATGCGATTACCAGCACTTGCAGGTGGTGCTCTTGGAAATGTCTGGGTGACAAGTTAATATTAATATGGCTGTTAAAAAATCTTTTGAGGAATGGGTAGGCGATGCTAGAGCCGTACACGGTGACAAGTACGCTTACCTGTATTTGTTAAAGAAAAATAACAGAGTGTGTCTAAAAATTGAATGTCCAGAGCACGGAGTATTTGAACAATACCCTAGTAATCATATACAACGTGAAGTAGGGTGTAGTAAATGCGCTGGCAATTATAAGCTATCTATCCAAGATTTAGTAAGTAAAGGCGATAGCAAATACCAATATTTCGGTACTATAATTAAAAATAATAGAACCTATGTTATTTTTAAATGCCCAGATCACGGTATGATTATGCAATTACAGAGAAACCACCTAGACAGAAAAGACGGGTGCAAATCTTGTGGAAGCATAAACAGGGCTAAATCCCTTTCTGACCGCATAAAAGAAGCTAGAGCAGTACACGGGTATAGGTATGAATATTTAGGGCTTTACACTAAGGACAGGTTTTCCTATTTAACTGTGGATTGCTCTGAACACGGTATATTTGATCAAAAGGCTAGGGATCATATATTAGGCCACGGGTGTCCTAACTGCGCTGACTGTTCTTTTTCAACCACAAAACCAGCTTTATTTTATATCATAAAAGTTGGTGATCTCTATAAAATAGGAGTCACTAATAGAAGCGTCTATAAAAGGTATGAGGACGAAGGGATTGAGTATAAGGTAGTGTATTCTGAGAACTTATCTACGGGCAGAGAGGCTTTAGATATAGAGAACGCTGTAAAGACACTATTTAATCTTTATAAATATACAGGGAAATCGCCTTTTTCTAAAACAGGTACAACGGAACTATTTACAATAAACCCGTTATCAGTCATACTAGCATATAGTATGTATTTAAATTTTTTAATTAGTAGGACAGGAGATAAATAAATGTCTGTACAAACACAGGTAAATCTATACCAAAACTCTAAGGGTCTTGGGGTTGTTGGACAAAATAACCCATATGACATCGGTGCTTTCATTGCTGGAGCAGAAGGTATCAAATGGGGCGTATTTGTAAAAAGATCTGCTAATGGATCAAAAGAGGTTGAGCCATTAAGTACTCAAACCGATGTATTGATTGGTGCTACTGTCAAACAATTGGATAGGGTTAGTGAAGAAATTGGAGGTATTTTTCCAGGTTCTACATTAAATTCAGCTATTCAATTTCAAATAGCAGTAGGTAAGCCTTGCGCTGTTTTAAGAATGGGTTATTTAAACGTATCAGTTGAAGGATCTTGGTTATCAGGCCAACAACCTTTATCAGTTCGTATCGCACCAGAAACAGGTGGAAGTGAGATAGTAGGGGCAGTATCTATGACTGCTGCTAGTGCTCAGACTACTCCTGGTAATTGGGCTGTACTACCTACGGATACCTTTGTATTTTCTGACTCTTATGCGGATGTAGGCCAACAAATCGGTGAACTATACTTTGATTTAAGAGTTCCACTTGCAACAACAGCACCATAATAGGAGTTAAAGATGATTTTAAATGGTAAATATGTAACAGATAGTGAGATTGCTAATCTATCTCAATTTGTACAAACAGAGTTACAGTATCAAGAAGCTGAGATCTATAAGATCGAATATCCTGAACTTACTTATGATAAAGTAATTCCAGTTAATTCTGCTGCTTCTGGCGTACAACAAATTGCGTATGACGTATATGACAGAGCTGGTGAAGCTCAGTTAATTACATCTTACTCAAAAGATGTTCCAAGAGCTACAACTGGTAAGATCCGTAAGTACCGTGGTATTTATGAATATGGCCAAGGGGCTGCTTACACGATTCAAGAAGTTAATTCTGCTCGTTTCGCTAACCTTCCTTTGGAAACCCGTGAATTAGAAGCTGCTCGTTACGGTACAGAAATCCGTATGAATAAACTTGCTTACTTCGGTGACAAGAATATTTCAGAAGATGACTTTTATGGCTTGTTTAATAACGGTCAAGTCGGTGTATTGGTAAACAATGTTTCTGATGAGTTTCCAGTAGTTACGTTGAAAGACGGTACTACTCCAGCTACTTGGGAAGAAGCATTAAGTGAAACTGGTGCTACTGCTGATGATCTAGCTTCTGCTGCTCAACGCATTAGCCAGCAAATCAATTATGTCTTCGCTAAGATCAATAACAGATCTTTAGGTGTAGAAGTAGCTGATACGCTATTAATTCCACGTTTACAGTACAACTTGATTGCTACTACTGTAATCTCAACATTTACTCAAGAAACAGTGTTGAGCCGTGTTATTAAAAACAGTCCTTACTTGAAGTCAGAGTCGGATATTATTGTAGTTAATGAGCTTTCTTATGCAAACGCTCAAAAAGCTGCTGATAATAATACTTCTCCATTCGGTACTGCTGCTACCCGTACAGACGTTACAGGTGCAACAATATCTAATGCTAATCTTCAACAAGATGCTATGATGGCTCTTAGACGTGACCCACATAAACTTAAATTCTGGATGGCTACTCCATTCAACTTCTTGCAACCGCAATTAGTTAATTTCGAATTTAGGATCAACGGTTACTGTTCTACTGGTGGTCATATAATGTATTACCCACTTTCTGCCTTAATGGCCTTTGGTATTTAAAGCAAACGTGGTATACTGAGTTTGGTGGGGTTTCATTCCTTTCCCCCACCATCCCCATTTTTTTCTTTTATCCTTTCTATTTTTGTCTTTTTGTGATAGATTTTGTTGTATGTTATTCAATTCTTAATCAGGTATTAAAGTCCAATGGCAACCACAGCACAAATCGCAGATTTTCGAGCAGCATTCCCAGAGTTTGATGATACTGATGATTCTTTAGTATCCAGAGCAATTGACTTGGCCTTAACGTTTGTAGATGAATGCACTTGGGGTGTTAGGTACGCTCTAGGCTGGCAATACCTTGCAGCCCACTTCCTTACAATAGCTATACGCCAAGCAGAGGGTGATTTTTCTCAGTCTGTAGGCAGCCCTAAAGAGATAGTGGCTGGTAGGGTGAAGGTATCATTCAATACTAATACGGCTTACTATAATACGGCTGACGATGCTTTACTTATCCAGACTAGTTACGGGGCAATGTACCTTACTATGAGAAACGCCTTGGTTATCCACATCTTTAGTTACGGTGATGGGTGTAATTGTTAATATGGGCGTAACCGTAATACTAAAAAAAGATTTTACTAATGGCATCAAGAAGCGTGCTAGGAAAGCAGTACGGACTCAGGCATTAGTAGGGTGGTTTGAAGACACCAGCATTACTTATGAGAGCGGTTTAAAGACTTGGGAGGTAGCATTCGTAAACCAATATGGAGATCCAGAAAATAAAGTACCTCCTCGTAATATTACTGATGTTGCGGTAGAAAACGCTAGGTCTGCTGGGGCAGAAGATGTTTTATCTCAGTCTGTTACTGAATACGTCTATAACGGAGGTAAGTTTGATATAGAGAAAACTGCATATATGCTACAAGAGGCTATGTTTGATAGAGTGGTTAATATATCACAACCCCCTAATGCTGCCAGGACTGTCAAAAATAAAGGGTTTAATGACCCACTTGTGGAATCGGGTAATTTGGCTGAAACTGTTAGTTTTAAGGTGATAAAGCTATGATATTTAATCTAGGACTATCCATAAAGAAATTGATGGAAGAGTATACCGTAGTCAACCGTGTACAGGAGTATGTCAGAGGGGTTCTTGAGGTAACTCTTGAAGAGCCTTATACTATCCTAGCTAGCATCCAGCCAGCAGATTTTACTGACGACCAGTTTTACGAGCCTAATTCAGATAGGAGATATGGTAAGGTAGCTATATTTACTATTGATGAATTGTACTTATCGGAAGGCACAACTCATAAAACTTTAATATATTATAATGGCAACGCCTACTCGATACAGAAAGAAGGCGACTGGAAATCCACATTTGGCTTTTATGAATACAAAGGGGAGTTACTAATAGATGAATAGCCCAGAGATACTACCATACGACCAGACAGTTAAAAAAATACAAGATTCTGTTTGGGAGTGGCTTTCAATTGTAGCCCCTGAACAGCTAAGGGTAGATCCAATAGAGTGGATTATTAATTACCAAGGCGGTTCTATGCCTAATAGACCTTTTGGTACGATATATTTTAGCCAAGCTAACCGTATGCTGTCTCAGCAAAATACTAAAACAGTGTGGGATGAAGATAATCAAGTTATGAAAGAAATAACTCAGATGCCTCTTTATGCTAAGATAGATTTATCCGTATTTGGGGACGATGCCGACAACACCCTAATAGATTTGTTTTTAACTATAGACACTCAACGGGTTAGGGATTTGTTTTGGAGTAAAGGTATAAGGTACGCTTCTCGTAATATTGCAACTAATATAACAAAGCTCGTAAACAAAAAATACGAAGACAGGGCTACTCAAAGAATAACTTTATTCACTATATTCTCTAATGAATATGAAATAGATACTATCGACACTGCCGTAATTAATGGTACAATTACCGACAAGGGGTTGATAAACCAAATAGTAAACATAAACGTAACTAACGAGGAGAGCTAATTTTGGCTACCAATATTCCAATTTCGCAGATAGTAGGCGTAGATATAACAGTAGAAACTGCTGCTATAGAAGGTCAAGATTTTAATACATTACTGGTGGTAGGTGCTCAAAATGGGGCTACTCTTCCTCCTATCTCACAGACTGAACGTGTTAGGAGATATGATGACATAACTGGCGTAGCTGCCGACTGGGGTTCTTCCTCAGAAGTCTACAAAGCCTGTTCAGTGTATTTTGGACAAGATCCTAAACCTGACGCAGTTTTAGTAACTGCTAGGTTTGGTGCAGGCGATAATCCACCTAATGCTGGGTCTAAGGTACTCGGCATACCAGTAAATACTGACGTTGCTAAATGGCAGGCCATTACTGACGGGTCATTTGCGTTTATCTACAACAGTATCATAATTACACTAAGAAACTTAGACTTTTCTAGTATTACTACTATTGAAGAAGTCGTTGATGTGATCCAAGCTAATTTAAATAGCTTATCTTTAACTAACCAAAGCGTAGAATTTGCTGTATTTGATACCGATGGTACTTATACTTGGTTTGAAGATGCAGCCGTATCTGATTTTTGGGTAGACTTGAATGATAACTACTGGACTACTCTAGTAGCACCTACTGGTGAATTATTCTTGAACTATGATCCAAACACCTCTAGTTTTTATATGGGTACTACTGACCTAGAAAAGAACTTTCTAAATGTTCAGGCATACGGGTATGGTACTGACATATCTAATTCATCTTATTTAGGGCTTAGCACTGGTAGGACTGTATCCACCACTGTAGTTGCCTCTACTGCTTCTATCGCTTCTGCCTTAGCTATTACAGACGTAACTACCCTACAGGCCGTAGATGATGGGTCATTTGGGCTAACTATTGGGGGAACTACCACTCAATTTAGTGATATAGATTTTACTCTAATTAACGAGCCTCAAGAGATTTGTGCTCTATTGTCTGCTAAAATATCTACTGTTACGGGGCTTATAATTAATGTAGGGCTTACCTCGACAGGGTTAGTAATACAATCCCCTGACGAGGATATTACGGTAACTGCGGTAGTAGCTGGAGCAACTGGTACAGATGTTTCTGCTGATCTATTTGGTACTCTATCGACAAGTGCAGCTAACACTTATTTAGAAACCCCAGCAGAAGCTATATTGGCTGCCCAAGCGGTAAACAATGATTGGTATGGGGTAGCACTCGCTAAGAAAGACTCCTCTACTAAGATTAGTGATGAGTTAATACTAGGGACTGCTGCCTTAATTCAGAGCATAGGCAAGATGTATTTTGCTAGGTTATCTGACCTGACTGTAGCTTCTAGCTCTACCTCTGACATAGCTACTACGCTAGCTAATTATAACTATACTAGGACTGTTCCACTATTTAGCGAGTTTGATGAGTATATAGACGCTGGTGCTGCTGGTAAGCTTTTACCTACTACTCCAGGGTCTAGCACTCTTAAATTCAAACAAGTATCTGGGATAGCTGCTAGTACTTTATCTAGTAATGCTCAGTCCTTAGTGCTTAACAAGAATGTGAACTTACTATCAGTAGTTGGCGGTGCGTCTATCATAAGAAACGGTACTACTAGCTCTACTACTGCTTGGTTTGCTGATATAACAAGATTTACTGATTATTTAATAAATCTTATCGAGGTGAATGTATTTAGCCTATTTGTAGCTACGGATAAAGTAGCATACACTGATGGAGGTGCAAGCACTATAGAGATTAAATTAAAAGAATCATTGGATCAAGGAGTAGAAGTAGGAGGATTAGCGTCATTTGTAAACCCTTCAACTAATGCTGTAGTACCAGCATACACTATTACTGTACCAAGGGTAGCCACTGTTCCGTTAGCTCAACGATCTAACAGGATAGCACCTACTATAACTTTCACTGCTACGTTAGCTGGAGCTATACACTCTGCCCAGATTAATGGTACACTTACTGTATAAGGAGAAATAAATGCAATATTATTCATTTGATGAGGTAATAGTTACTGTAGCAGGCGTAGAAATACGTGAATTTGCTGCCGATGGCTCAGGTATTTCAATAGATATGGCAGAAGACCAATTCACACCTTCGGTGGGGATAGACGGAAATGTCGTAGTCAATAAAAACTTAAACGCTATGGGGATGTTTGAGATAAATCTTATCCAAACCTCTGAGAGCAATCCTGTCCTGTCAGCAATACTTACGGCTGCCTATAATGGGGTTTATAGCACGTTCCCTGTGTTAGTTAAAGACTTAAATGGTAATTCATTATACACTGGAGCTAAGTGCTGGTTACGGAGATACCCTAAGTCTGACTTTGGGAAAGAAGTATCTACAAGGACTTGGACTATAGACACGTCTAAAATGATACCATTTATTGGTGGAAGTGAAGACGTATAACATTAACACAAAAGGATAAAAAATGGAAAAGAGACTAACAGTAGACGGAAAGGAATATATTGTAAATAAGGTAGACGCACTTACCTCTTTATCACTATTGCCTACCTGTCAACGCATAACTAAAGTATTCGATAAAAAGAACCCCCACGTTGATCCAGTGGATACCCACAAAGACCTCAACAACCTATTACTGAGCTTTAAAATACTTAGGCTAGTAGGGACAAAAGAAGATGGAGGTATTATAGCTCCTGATGTGGTGGATAAGACTCAACTGCCTAGCACTATAGAGGGTATAAGCGACTTAGCGTTATCTTTAATAGATATAATCTATGAGGATAGATCGGCAAAAAAGACGTAAGCCCTTTATCTTATTTATCGGGACACCCTCACATAAATTACATCGTATATACTGTGATTGCTTCTAATCTAGCTACTCTCAATGAACTCCAAACTGTTTATTCTTATGGGGACTTAATGCTATTATATGATATATCAAAAATAAATTCAAAAGACGAGGGGCAATAACAATGGCTGATATAGACGGCTTGGTCGCTAAAATAAGTGTTGGTTTTGATGAAACCCCTCTTAAAAAATACGATAAAGCTATGGACTCAGCTAAGGCCAATACTGATAACTTAGGAAGGTCTGTAGAAGGCGTTGAAAAAAAATTAGGTAACTTACAGGAAAAGTTTAAAAAAGTAAGTAAGCAAGTTAGAGATAGATCTGGGGAAAATATTGGTAGAGACGTGTCTGGGGCTGTTTTTGGGGAGAAAGGTAGGGGCATCTTTTCGGCCTTGTCCCGTACTTCATCTTTACTGAAAAGTGGGAACATTGCTTCTGCTTTTGGGACTCTATCTTTGGGGGCTATAAAAGCCACTAAGTACTTGTATAATTTTGCAGATGCCCAGGCTAAAGTCATAAATAGGGCAGATATTCAATCTAAGATGCTTAGCTTGAACACTAAAGAGGTTTTAGGTCTAGCTCAAGCTTATGATGTTCTAGGGTTAAACTCTTCTTCTTATTTCGCTGCACGTAAAGAGAGTATAGGTATATCTGCTGGGTTAGGGCTAGGTCAACTAGATCAGGGTAAGTTCACCGCCTTAGCCAGGATAGGGGCAAATATAAATGCTTTCTTAAATGGAGATACTGACGCTCAAGTAAAAACCATAGGAGATAGGTACGATACTCTTAAAAGCTCTGGAGATAAGAAAGGAACGGCTCTTATAGAGACTATGTTTTCTAATCTACTTGAGACGGCTTTAGCAGACAGAGCAAGTCTAGCTAACTTAGGGATGACTATGAAAGAGTCTGCCAAATCTCTCAGTGATGCCCTTTATGGAAGTGAAAAGAATATGAAAGAGCTTACTAGGAATATGGCTCAATTGACCTACGGTGTAGAGTTATTAGCTGCTAAGATGGGTGGGTACATAGGTAAAATATTCAATAGTGCTGTCAGAGGGTATACTAATGCTTTTGAATACGTGTTAGGTGATGGGAGTGCAGATCCAGACGCTAAGGCTTCCAGTGTAGTATCTATAGCTGGTGCTAAGGGGGGTTCTCCTGTAGAAACTCCTTTTCAGAAGAGAAAACGAATGGAAGGTGTTGCTTCTTCAACTCTTTCAGTTACCAACCACATAACAGTAAATGGCAATGCAGATCCAAATGAAATAGCTGACGTAGTTGGTAATTCTGTCAAAGAAATCAATGATACTTACCAATCATCACCAAGTAGGGGTAATTAGATATGAGTTTTTCACCAATACAGAGTATTGTAACAGGTAAAGAGGCCATAAAAACAGTAAGGATGGAGGTAATAAATAGTACCTTGCCTTATGGTATAGACGGGGAAGACTTCGAATGCGTAGTAAGCGTAAACCACGTTCTAAGAAATACAATAACCAAGAACCCAGTTCAATTTGGTGCTCCTGTTGGAGACAATATAGTAAAAGAAGCCGTGGAAATAACGTTATCAGGGGTTCTGAACCCTAACTACTCTTCTCCTCTTGGGTTAGTAGATGCTTCTATCAGTATACCAGGGCTAGACAGTGCTACCAACAATACTACGGTGTGGTACGAGTATTTCAAGGAAATATACGAATTAAAGAATGGTGGTAAAATAAAAGTAACTATATACCCCCAAAGCTATGAGAATATGATAGTGGAAAACCTATCGTTCAAAGATTCTGCTAAAGCTGGGCTAGGGTTAGAATACGTTATGAAGCTGGTACAGATGATAAGCCCAGAAGACAGTGTACTAAACCCAAGGCAGTCTATAAACGCTACTTCTCCAGAATTTTATGATACCGTGACAGGTGCTAAAAATAGTTTAACAGAGGGGTTTAACCCTGCTGATTTAATAGTTAGTCCAGGAGTGTAATATGTCATTATTTAAAATAAATATAGGTACTTTTGGTAACAGAGTAGTAGATTTTACAGTAGGTATCGTACCGTTGAGGATGCAATTTCAATGGAATGGTAGGATGGAAAAATACTTTGTACAGATAACTAACAGAGTAGATGGGGTAGTAGTGCCGTCCCAATCACTAGAGCCATATGAAGTGTTGAATATGCAAAGCATAAGCCTTAATGGTGGCTTCATAATACCAGTTATAAGTAACCCTACGGTGTTGGATACTGGGGAAATAGTATATGATTTTGAGAGCTTAGATACCAGCTTAATATTGCTATACGGTAGTGAACAAGCCGACCTGTTGGAATTATCCAATTACGGGGATATATCTTCGCTATGAGTTCAGATGTAAGAATGTACAGAGACTATGTACTTAGTTTCCCGTCTCCAGTAGCAGACGATTACGGGATAGTTATTAAAAACGATGATACGGATAATACTGGTCTTAGGATAGTATTTAATATTGTAGTCAATAGTTTTAATAATGAATCGTTGTCATCAACTGGTAATATGTGTAATTTTGTCATATCTATCTATAACCTATCTTCAAATATCAGGAACTTATTGGAGTCTGGAGACTACAGCACTGTAAGCCTGTCTGCTGGGTACAGGAAATTTGTAAATACCAGCACTATAACAGAGAATACCAATGTAGAAGACATTAGGACTACTGCTCCTATTCTTATTAATGGGGATGTCTATAACGCTGTATCGTATAGACAAGGTGCTGATATCATAACAACCGTAGTAGGTATAACCAATTCTTCTCTATTGAACCAAGAAATTGATGAAAATGACCTAAATAGGTTTGCTAAGTCTAAAGTATCTACCTCTGCCGTAGTTAGTAGAAAAGATGTTTTCTTATACTACATAAATAAGTATATGGAACAGGCCGACTTGACCATAAATGCTGGGGATAATTTAAATGGTTTTGATTTAGTTAATCGGTCTAATAGTGAGCCTGAGTTTAAAGGCATATCATTCTCTAAGGGTACTACTTTAGTGTCTGCATTGACTTCTATTGTTGGAGGAAGTAGGGTGTGGTATATAGACAACACTAACACATTATTTGTTAAGGGCGCACCTAATACCAGCACCAACCAACCTTCATTTAGTGCTTCTGAGATTACCACCGTTGAACAATCAACAGGACTGCTAGGTGTTCCTATCCTATCCCCTGCTGGTACGGTTACTGGCAAGTCTTTACTAAATCCAAGGATAACGCCAATGTCTGTAGTGACGGTAAAATCTAATGGGGGTTTTAGACAAGCTTCTTCGACCTACTTTCAGTCTTTAGGGCTTAGTAATCCAGTAGAGATTACTGCCGTAGTAATGCAAGTTACCTTATCTGGAGATAGTAGAGGAGGGGAGTGGGTTACTCAATTCACTACACTACCTCCAGACTATGTAAGGATACTTTAAAATGCCTAATTATGATCAAGTAAGAAAAAAGACGCTAGGTGATGCTATATCTAGGATATCAAGCAATGCTACTAAAAGTATGTATACTATGCTTCCAGGAGTTATTAAAGAGTATGACTCTACTAACGGCTTAGCTACTGTACAGCCTTTGACTATGCAATGGTTTTATGACTCTACTGTACAAGGTGGTGGGTACGCTGAAAATATGCCTGAAATCAGAGAAGTACCTGTATGCTTTGATAGGAGTGGTAATTTAGTAATAACTAAAAATGTAACTGTAGGAGACGAGTGCCTACTGTACTTTGCACACAAGTCTAGTTTTGGGGCTTACCAAACAGGAGAGATATCTCTCCCATATCACTTAAACAATGGTGATATAGAGGATGCAGTGGCCTTGATAAAAGAGTTTTCGATACCAAAGCATAACGACATTGTTTCTCCTTCTGAGGATAGCTTAGATATACGGACTGTAGATAACAATACCGTAATATCTATCAAAAATGACGGGAGTAGCATATCATTAAAGGTTGGTGGATCTACATTGACTTTGGAAGATGGTAAACTTACTATTGGAGTATCGGAAGTTGAAGTAAATGCGAGCGATATTAAGTTGAATGGTGATGTTACTGCAAACACCTTAACTGCCACGACTATTACAGCCGACACTGTTAAAACAACTGCTGGCATCGATCTTGACTTACATAAACACGGTGGGGTTACTACTGGCGCTGGAGTATCAGGGGTATCAGTACCATAGAGGAGAAACTATGTTAAGCTTATTGGCTTCAAAAAATGATAACGGAGAGTATGACATATCTTTCAACTCTAACGGTCAGTTTAATACTATTTCAGGGGTTGAGGCTATAGCCCAAAACTGCACTACCGCTATACTATTAGTAGTAGGCGAGTGGTTTTTGAATACTGGATTAGGTGTTGATTACTATGGGACAGTTTTTAGAAAAGGCGCTTCCAAAAATGCTATTGACCAAGAGTTTATTGATGCTATTAATAGTGTGGTTGATGTTACGCAAGTAGTATACTACTCTTCGGTATATGACTATACTCAAAGAAAACTTATAATTAATTTCAATGCCCAAACTACGTTGGGCAATACTGGGACAGTTGAGGTACAGGTATGATAACTTTACAAGATATAATTGATGAAATAACTCTACAACTACAGACACTATTTGGGTCTGATATAAACACAGACCCGTCTGAACCAGTAGGGGAGTTTATCGGTATACTTTCTGCTGCATTATTTGAGCTTTACCAGTTATCTGATGCTGTTAAGACTCAGTTTGATTTATCTAAAGCAATTGGGGTTGAATTAGACATATTAGCTAAATTACTATTAGCTACTAGACAGCAGGCCACCCCAACTACTTTAACCAATGTACTGCTTAACGGTACTGCTGGTACTGTTATATCCGCTGGATCTAAAATAGGGTACACCAATGCAAATATCAATTCAGACGTATACTCACTAAACTCAGACGTTACTATACCGACAGGTCAAACACAGGTTATAGGAACTTTCTCTAATGATATTGACGGGGCTAGACAAGTTGATACAGGCCAGTCATTCTCAATCCTTACTCAAGTATCTGGGTGGACTAGTGTAGATGTCTCTAGTGCTACTACCACGGTAGGAGAAGATTACGAGATCGATAGTGCGTTCAGGGTGGCTCTTCAATTCCAGTCAGCTAAGAACGGTAGTAACCTAGTAGATAGCTTAGCTGGTGCTCTATTGGCTATGATATCAGTCAGTAAGGCCAAAGTGTACGAATATAAAACAGATACCGATAACCCAACCCCAGCTACAAGTGGTTTTACTCCTGGTTACTTTGAGCCTATAGTTAGAATTGTTACAGTGCTGCCTATCCAAGACGTGTATGATGAAGTAGCTCAATTAATATGGGCTAATAAGCCACCTGGGATTACTTCTGAATCAGAGCAGCCTACGGGAGCATTAAATGTAGAAGGCACTGCCACTGACGTAGAGGGGGTTGATCATACTATAAACTTTAGTATTGCTGATACGGAAGAATTTGAAGTAGCTATCACTATAAAGGCTGCTACTGGTCAACAATTTAATGCTGCTTTTGCTGAAACAGCAATAAAGGACGGTATCCTAGATTACGTAAATGGCTTAAATATAGCAGCTACGGCAGTATACTCCCAAGCATTTGTCATTATAGCTGGGGCTGAATCAGGGTACAGTATCCAGTCATTTACTTGGAATAAAACAGGAGAGTCGGCTGTGTCTGCTGATATTGAGATAGGGTCTAGGGCTGCTGCTAATTTACAAGAGTCAAACATAACTATAACTTTGGTGAGCTAGTACTATGCCTATAGATAATAGAGATTTAAAGTCAGAAGGGTTAAGTAGGTTAATAACTATCTACAAAAATTCCCCTAATATGAAGAATTTTTTGACTCCGTTTTTAGGTCAAATGAATGATATTGAAACTACTTTTCAAGACATACTTAAAATAATTGACATAGACGAGGCCAGTGGTGATGATTTAGATGTCTTGGGGCTTTTGCTAGGGGTTCACAGACCTACCACTCCTAAAGACGTAGTTCAGGCAGTATTCGTATTCAGTGGGGCTGCTGGAGAGAAACCAGGTATTTTCACTAATGAAGCTGGCTGGAGTGATGGTACTATAAATTCTGGGGGTAGCTGGTTAGACATTAGATCTCTGTTCTTTGATGTAGTACCAATGCCCGATTCAGGGTACAGAAGAATACTAAAAGCTAAAGTGAGGATGAATTGGTTTAATGGCTCAGTGGATGGAGTGATATCTGCCATAGATGAGATACTAGACGGGTCTACTGCTACAATAACGTTGGACGAGTCAACTCCTCTTAATCCTGTATTTACTATTGACAGAGAGTTTACTTTGTGGGAGTTGTACATATTTTCTGGATCGTATGTAGGAGGCCAAGTAGCGATACCTAGCCAGTACCAAAGTAGAACCATTTTTAATTCATTCATATACCCAAAGACATTGGGTGTGTGGTACACTATTACTGATACTGCTTAATAGGAGAGTACAAGTATGGCAGCCACTATATCATTACCAAGTAATTTAGATACTGTAATATGGGGTCAAGACGGGGTAGCAACTGCTCCATCTAATAGTAAATACAACGAAGGCTGGGAGATTGAGCCAGCTAGATACGACTACCAAAACTATGCTATGAAACGTATAGGTGAGGCAGTAGGCCATATAGTAGAGTCTGGTGTAGCTGAATTTAATTCAAGCATTACTTACAACAAGAACGCTTTATGCAAGTCTGTAACCAATAGTTATACTTACGTAGCTACTCAAAACGGGGTTACTGGTGGTTCAGACCCTACAGTAGATACTGATAACTGGACTAGACAAGATATTTATTTTAGTGACACTGTTCAAACTTTTGCAGACAGTAAGTTAGAAAATGTAGTAATAAGTGACGCTGGTTTAAAAGTCCTAATAGATGCCATATTCCCAGTAGGGACTGTATTCGTGAGTCACGGGGCTACTCCTCCACTTAGTGGTGTCTTAGGGGTAACTTGGGAGCTACTTAGTACGGGGTATGCCGTAGAGACAGGTACTTTAGCACAGGCTGGGACTACTGCTGGCTCTAAAAGTCTTCAAGGCAATACTGGGAGCACTACACTAAACCCAGAGGATTTCGAGCACTACCACGGAGTTGGAGGGGTTCTTACTAATACCCCTGGTGTCAACTATGGCCTTATTGAGGGATCTTGGTCGGGTGGGTCTAATACTACTCCGTTAGGTATATATAGACAAGGTGGTGGTATTGAAGTAGGTACTTTCCAATCTAAGAACATAGTAACTACAGAAACTAAAGGATCTGGAGGTGGGTCATCCCATCATCATACAATGAATATTAAATCCCTAAAATTAGCATTTTATAGGAGAACTGCATAATGCCAAGATTACAACAAATAACTAAAGACTTCTATGACTTTGTTTCTGGCAACGTATTAAAAGACGTAACAGAAGCAGAAGCATTTGCACAGTTTGTTAATGGTCAACACTTGGTTATTGATAACGGTACTCAACAATTGCTTTATAAGTTTGATTCTAGTCTAACCCCTACAGAAACTTCTACAGGGGTGATAAAAGTAACCTCTGGCGGTGGGTTAGTATTAGTCTCATCATTAGCTGGATCAGCTACTACGGCTGAAATAGCTAAGGCTGCTGGAGATACTAATGCGATTGGACAAATATACTACAATACCGATGATAACTCATTGTACTTTTTGGATAACACTACTACACCTGTAAAGTTAGAGGCTGGTACAGAGATAGGTGCTACTTGGGGTGCTATTACAGGTACTTTAGCTAACCAAACAGACTTACAAGCAGCTCTTGACCTTAAAGCTCCTTTAGTTAGTCCTACCTTTACTGGTACTATTAAACTTAAAGCTGTTTCCACTGCTGGTCAAGTTTGGACTGCTGCTTTTGCTGATGGTACGGGAGAGTGGGAAACCTTAACCAAAACTATGGTTGGTTTAGGTAATGTAGACAACACATCGGATGCTAATAAGCCTATAAGCACTGCAACCCAAACAGCTTTAGATCTTAAAGCACCTTTAGCTAGTCCTACCTTTACTGGTACTGTTGCTGGTATTACCAAAACTATGGTTGGTTTAGGTAATGTAGACAACACATCGGATGCTAATAAGCCTATAAGCACTGCAACTCAAACAGCTCTTGACCTTAAAGCCCCTTTAGCTAGTCCTACCTTTACTGGTACTGTTACAATACCTTTTGCCAATGCAAACAGTTATTTTGATTCATCTATTGATGAAGTTAAGAAAGCACTTGAGAATATTGGTCTAGCTATGAACTCTGTGGGTCAAGTTAAAATAAATGGAAGAAATAGCGTTCAGCCTACATTGACTTTAGACTCTAGTGGGGGGTCTCCAGAGCAAGCAGTATTCTATACTGGGTCTGGTGCATTAGATATATCTGCTTCACCTACTACAACTTATCCAATAAATGCTCCACAGGCTGATGCCTCATTGGTTGACTTTACTAATGAGACTTTTTACGAGAACCCCGTGTTAGGTCAAGTTCACATTTGGAGATTTATTTTAACCTACTCTAAATCAGGGGCAGCTACCCCATCGATTCAATTAAGAATGGCTAATGACCAAAACCCATCTAGCTCTTTCAGTATAGCCAACGTTATCACTATTGATAATGGAGTTACTGATGGAGAAATAGCTTTTACATTCATAACTATTGCAGATAGTCTTAGTATACCTGTATCATTAGGAGGTAGCGATGCTAACGCTGATGGGTATAATGTGTACGCTAGGGCTTTTGGGAGTGACTGTGACATCACATTGGCCTCACTTACTAGGGTAAGCTCACCAGTACAGCCATTTGTATAATAATTAGGAGAATATAGTAATGCCAATTTTAACAGTTAATGAAAAAAGAGCGCACGATAGGGCTGCTGGATCTACGGTATCTACTGTAGCAGAAGCCAAGGCTCTTACTTTTAATGTAGGCCAGCAAATCATAGTAGAAAATACTAATGGTACTTTCATTTATAAATATGTATCTGCACTGTCTCCAGCTCCTAGTGGGGATAATGATGCTGTTATAGCCGTTACTGCTGGTGGGTTTTTAGTAAACGTCGATTCAAATGTACCAAGGCTGACCACTGCTCAAGTGGCTGCTATTGCTACTGCTGGGGGTTCAGAAGGTGCTACTTTTTATGACACGGATAAAAATAAATTTGTATATATTGATAATACTTCTACTCCTGTTGAGCCTGGTGCTGGCGGATCGGCTTCGTGGGGTAATATCACGGGTACTTTGTCGGATCAAACAGATCTTCAATCAGCTTTAGATCTTAAAGCACCTTTAGCTAGTCCTACCTTTACTGGTACTGTTGCTGGTATTACCAAAGCTATGGTTGGTTTAGGTAATGTAGACAACACATCGGACGCTAATAAGCCTATAAGCACTGCAACTCAAACAGCTTTAGATCTTAAAGCACCTTTAGCTAGCCCTACCTTTACTGGTACTGTTGCTGGTATTACCAAAGCTATGGTTGGTTTAGGTAATGCAGATAACACCGCTGATGCAGATAAGCCTATAAGCACTGCAACTCAAACGGCTCTTGATCTTAAAGCACCTTTAGCCTCACCTACCTTTACTGGTACTGTTGCTGGTATTACCAAAGCTATGGTTGGTTTAGGTAATGTAGACAACACATCGGACGCTAATAAGCCTATAAGCACTGCAACTCAAACAGCCTTGGATGATAAGGCCAACAAAGACAGCCCAGCCATAACAGGTAGTGCTACTTTTGCTGATGATATTGAGGTAGCTAACAGGGTAATCATAGATACACCTACCGCAACACCTACTTACCCAACAGGGAAAGCTGGGGGTATAGCAGCTTGGCAGTCAGGTGGTTTGATATTTTATGGAAACAACTCAACCTCACTCCCAGACTTTAGTTTTTATGATTCTAATGAAGATCAAATTGCGTTGGTCTCTAAAGGTAGTGGTGTATTTACTTTTACAAATGCACCTAGATTCAATACTAGCCCAACAGTTGGTCAAGTTTGGACTGCTACTAATGCAGACGGTACGGGGGCGTGGCAAACCCCAGCTAGTGGATTACCTACTTCTCAAAACGCTGACCTTACTATAGGTGCAGTTAGTAGTGGTGAAGATATAGAGACGGCAATACCATTAGGTACTGGTTCAGGGCAGATTGATCTTACTTCGGGTAAATTCCAAAGACTTGGGCTATTTTTTACTATTACCTTAAAGTTTGATAACTACCAATATGATGATGAAGTGGTACTTGATTTTTCAAACATACTAGATACGAATAGCTATATTACCTCATCACAACTATACGTTGATTTAGGGGCAGACGGGCAGTATTACGATGGTGATAACTATATAAGCAATAGTTTAGGTAATGGTTTCGATGGTAAAACTGCTAGGTTAGACAGGCTAGATAGCCTTTCAGGAAATTCACCAGCGGTATGTACCATTATGGGAGTATATTAATATGCCTATCTTAACCGTTGAGGAAAAGAAAGCTCACGATGAAGTAAGTGGTATTGCTCCTTATAGTATAGCCAGTGCTAAAGCCTTAATTGGTCTCGTAGAAGGCCAGAAAGTGGTGGTAGACAGCACCAAGGGCATTTTCATATACAATTACGTCAATACCGTTCCAGCTACTCCTAGTGACGATTCTGTGGCCTCTATTGCGGTCACTGCTGGTGGGTTTTTAGTAAACACGTCTAGCCAAGTTCCTTCTTTGACCACTACTGAACTTTCAGCCTTAAAAGCCCTTGGAGGTAATGAAGGCCAAATGTACTATGATAGTGTATTGGGGACTATTGTATCTATTACATCTAATGCTTCGGTACAGAAGATGATAGGATCGTCAGCTAACCTAACTACTGGTAAAGTACTAAAAGGTGCTGGCGGTGGTACTGTTGCAGTAGACTCTGCCAATGCGGATGATTTAGTTACATCATCTACTAATCTAACCAACGGTAAAGTACTAGAGGGTGATGGCAGTAAGAGAGCGACACCTACAGATATAGATACTGATGAATTATTTGTAAACAATAATGGTAACTCTATTGACTCAGACCAGTTCGCAATCTGTGGGGGTACTGGTAGTAATGCGACATTAGAAGGTAACTCCGACTACACGTTAGATACCGTAGTCTATATGACAGGAAACCACTCTACTGGACAGGTTTTAGGGTACGTTGGGGGTACTTCTGATGATAGGGAGATATCTAGCGTAGGCTACTTAGCTGGGGATGTTGTACTTGCTGATCCACCAACTAGCAGTAGAGAGCCTGGGGTTATTCTAGGTATAAAAAGCGATGCTTCTGGCAATGTAGAGCTGGATACTATGGATAGTGGGGAGTATGTTTTAACTTCTGATCAATCTTCTTCTGTAAGTTTAAGAATGTATGGTGATAGTTTAAGCTCTGTTAGTGGCTGGGAGTGGGTAGCCTCTTCAAGCGACAACTTACTTATATATGAACTATCTGGATCTGGGAGTGTTGGTAGGATTCAATTAAATAGTGGAGCTAGCTCTTGGACTGCTTTTTCTGATAAAAATTTAAAAACTAAAATAAAAAGTGCTACTGTTTTGCACAAATTAAATAAGCACCTTTTAAAAAGATACAATTATAAATCAGACATCGGTACTAAGCACGAGAAAAAGCGTAGGATTGGTGTAATTGCCCAAGACCTAATAAAGATATTCCCAGAAGTAGTGTATGGTGAAGGTACTGATGATAAACCATATACTGTTGATTACGCAACGCTCAGTAGCATCGCCCTACAAGGTGTGCTAGAATTAAAAGAACGTGTGGAATTACTTGAGGAGAAGTTACTTGAAAAAGGTGTTCTATAGTGTATTCATTTTCCTAACTGGTTGTGGCCTAGTGCCTACTAATAAAATAGCTGGTAATGTTGATAAGATTGAACAAACTTCATACGCTATGCCTTCTTATGTTTTTTATTCCCTGTTTGGCTCTATTGTGGTTCTAGTAGCTATTATATTTCTATTTGTTAAGAGTCCTTTAAAATGAGTGTAGAGACAGAGCTAGCCAAACTAACCGAGCGTATTGATCACTTCATAACTATTCAAAAAAGTTTAGAGGTAAGGCTGGCTAAAGTAGAGACAGTTACAAGTAAAGTAGAATTTAAAAAAGAAATAGCTAGGTATAGGATAAAACTTGCTGGAGTTATACTAGGAGTTGGTATGCTATCAATAGCTGTAATAGATGTTATTAGGAAGACTTTTCTTCCGTAGGATTAAATCCTCTAAAATCACAAGACACTCCGTTCCAATTATAGGATACTACGCAATATATGTCTGTATCTGGTACTTTATATAGTTTAAGATACGTATTCTCTGTGGGGTCATTATTATTATTAACCTTACACCCAGTGAGGGATAAAACGACTAGCAGTAGGCAATACATCAGTATTACCGCTATAGTTTTGGTGTACTTCTTGGTCAATGACGTTATTCTTTTTGTAAGTGACATTTGTTGTTCCTTTTTCCGATATGGCCTCTATTGTTCTACCAGGTTCTATCTTTATACGGTCATAGTTATTTACGGTTATCGTGTATGTGTGTTTACCTATGTTGTCAAAAAAATAGTGCTGCTTCATATCCTTGGTTACTTGTAGGTTCATATTGAACCTAACATACACTGTTTGCATTATTTCAGCCCCAAGTAATATTCAACATAGTCCCTAGCAGTCTCTACGTCCCTAGCAGTAGCAGTGTAGTATCCCCTATTGGATAGCTCACTGAGCGTTACTTTCTGATCCTTGGATACCCTACCATCACCGTCTTTAAGCTCCAAATACATACCGTGGTATTTCCCTCTAGGCTCGGCAAAAACTAAGTCTGGGATACCAGCCTTAACACCCATAAGCTTAAAATTAAAAGCCTCACGCTTGTTACGTTTACCGCCATTAGGTACGTGGTAGTAAAAAGCAGTTGGGTGTTTGAAGTCGATGTATTTTACCAAACACATTTGTATTCGGTCTTCTGATTTATTAATATCATCGATTTCCTGTGAGGAGCATACGCTTCTAGCGAATTTCTCTGCCGTGTTCATATAAAAATAACCTTTAGTTTTAATGCCTCTGCTATTTTGAACTCTAGCTTAGCGTTTTCCGAGAAGCACCAGTTGTTAATTAAAGCTATAGAATCACATAAAAGTAGTTCTTGGATACAATGCCTCATATCCATAAACTTACCTTTTACTGGATTAACTATAATAGCATCTGGAAACTTTTTGCGAATAGTGTTTTCAGCATTTTCAAACTTTTGCTCAAAATCTTCGCAATTCCTAATCTTACCAGAAATAAATATCTTCTTGCTCATACTATTTAGCCTCTACACGGACTACTGTATAGTACTTTTTCTTAAAAAGACCAACTCTCTTAGTATAAACTTCTTGAGGTAAAAACTGCTTAGCATCCTTCTTTGGTATCTCTGAAAAAGTCAAATAACTGATACTCGGTTTATAGGTCGGTTTTGGGATAGGCTCATTTCTTAATACTGCCGTTGTTCTGGCTACTGCATCGGTAGCTTCTTCCTTAGTTTTAAAATTCCCTAAGTATACACTGGCTACCCATTTACCATTAGCTTTACTAAACGTTACCCCTTTTACTTCTTCTTCCACCCCTAGTGATTTTAATCTATCTTTTCTAGCTTTTATGGCCTCTTCTTTGGTTGGAAACGTTCCTATATGGATTTGCTTATTAGTAGGGCTTTCTGATCTAAGTACCATAGCTGTCCATTTTTTAGTGGCTGGGGTTTGCGATACGCCTTTATGCCTTTTTATAGATGGTGTAGTCATTATTTAGTTCCTTTTTCTATGATTGTTAGTTTATATAGTCTATCGACTAGTTTATCCGATAATGCTGGTGGTAGTACCTTTGACAGCTTTATCAAATCTTGAGTATTAAGCCTAGTGTTGTTATGAACTCTACGGCCTAAGTTATGAGTTGTACAGATACAAAGTATCCTAGCAGAGGTATCTTTTACCAGCAAGGCTACTTGTTCAATGGTCATTGTGATGGGCATTTTTCAATCTCCTGTATGAGTCTATCTATTTCGTGCCTAGCTTTTTTAAGATCCTCTACTCTTTTGGTTGCCGATGTCTGCCTCATAAGCCTTTTAATTATGCAACCTTCTAAAAAAGGAATTAAAGTACCTTTCTGGCTCATAACATCCCAAGGTTGGATAGGTAGTTGAGAGTAATTAGATCCACCTATATTAAACTTTTGAAGACCGCTAGACATATCTCCACCCAATCAATCTTAATCCAACATAGTGAGCTTTGGCTCTCCACTTATTAACTTTGTGGGTAATACACAAGTTGTAATATGTTTTATCGGCCAGCTTACGCATTTCTTTTTTATATTTTTTATCTTTAATAGTGCGTATCCACTCGTACAAGATATCGTGTACTAGGCTCGGTATCAGTACAGAGTAGGTATCAACAGCAACACCACTAGCACCATCCCAAAAGTAACTCTTATCGGCCTCTACCTCACCATTGGTGTAAATAGCGAACTTACCATACACCCTAACAGGGTGATCCACATAGAAAGTATTAGTTTCTATGATACTCTTTTTTCTTAATACGTAGCCATTATTAACTTGGTCAAAAGTTATTGTATTTCTATCTACCTTACTCATCATATTTCCTATATCCATTTCATCATCAACGGTTTAAATTCATCAAAATATTTAGGGGCAGTCTTACTCATAGTAGACTCAGCCTTCTCTTGCCTTGTGGTTATTTCGAACATACCCAATACTTCTTTACCACTAACAGCAGTGCCTCTTTTTGGTGAGATCCTCTTGCTGAATGCTTGACGTGTACAGCACCTTTTAGACATATTCTTTTCATATAAGTCACTGATACTAAAATATGCAAACTTGCCATTGACGTACACTATATTATCAGCCGTTACTATTACAGTGTCTTGTGGTTTTACTTTAGGAGCAATGAAAGCCATATTGTTAGCAGCTACGTATTCGGGAGTATCCGTATACTCTTTAGTTATAACTTCTTGAAGCTCTTTAAGGCAGATAGTGGTTTTACCTGTGGGAATGTTAGCAAGATAAAACCTTAAAGCTGTTTTGGTTATGTGTTTTATTAGGTCAGATGCTATAATATAAGAAGCCCATTTATCTACCGTGGCAAAAACCAGCTCTTCATTTTCATTTAAGACCTTGGTGATTATTTTTCCGTAAGCTCCAACAAAGTTTTTTACGACTATGAATTTCATAGCATTTTCCCTTTTTTAGCTTTAATTAGCTCCATTAGTTCATAGGTAGATATACGTTTACCATCAAAATGTACTGTCTCTGTGGTAGGGTAAAAATCTACCTTCCTATTTTTGATAATAAATTGTATATGGATGCTGTTGTTATTAGTAACGTATGGGATAGAGAACGAAGATAGTACCCCCATCCAAAATAACTGATTCTCCCTCTTATGGGTCTTATTAGAAGAGGTCATCCTTCTATCTCTCTCTTCAATGCTAGAGTTTATACAATTTTTGAGATCAGCTATGACCTTGTTATATAAAGATATTTTTGATCTATCTATAAAGTTATACCATTTTAGGTTACTTTCCAATTTTAATATTTCTTTACTATATTGTATAATTAAAGTCCTATATGTGGTAACAGTGGTCATTGTATTTTCCTTTTTTAGATCTGTTTTAGTTTACGGTAGGGTTTTGGGCAGTAACATCACCTTGGTCATCCATAGGCTCGAGCAATTTATCAAAACCACCTTTTTCAAGGGTATCCAATACTTGAGTTTTAAAAGATCCAAATGACTCAGCAAGGTCTTTAATTAAACCTTCTACGTTTTCTTTCTTAGCCCCACCTCTGTAAGCCCCTTGGATTACTGATTGGATGCCGTGGGTAAATGCAAACGCTATACCTACTTTTTGGGTTTCTTTATCGTGAGTTAAAAATACTTCTGCTAGTACTGTGTTTTCCATTATAGTTTCCTTATTTGGGTGTTGATGTCGATTGTTTTTTGTTCACCATTTAGGTATTCCACGACTACGTGAAATGCCTCTATTTTAATTATTACTGCTTCTTGATGATATACCTCTATTTTGTCTCCTTTTTTACAACTCCATAAATGACTCATACCGTCTCCTTAGTTTTCGGCCTTCTCTGTTAATACTATCCGTGCTATCAGTTAATAAAAAGAACAGAGAAGGGATCGAACTCAGTTTAACATACGTGATAGGCTAATCAACTGATGTCATAAAATTATTTTAATATTTTCCATAGTGTTCTACGCCTTTAGTACCTTCTGCTATTAATAAGCAATCCTGCAAATACCACTTAGGCTGCTCCATTGCCTCTCGTATCCTATCATAGTTATCAGTACCTTCGGCTACAACTTCATCGTGTACTGACATAAAAACACAATCAGAAAAATTAAGCATACTATGTACCAGAAGATCACGTCCCGTACCTTGGCACATATAATTAAATAGCTTACCACCATAGAGCTTATCTCTACCCCTATTGGAGTAATAGGTAATCTCTCTACTACCTTTAGACGGATGTAAAAATCCTATCTTACGTCCACTAGGTAGTTTAAATTTAAGTATCCTATCGTCCGTAAAATCAAAATACTTATTCTCATTATGTTGGTTAAGAGCCAGTATGCAGCTAAGATTAAGCTCATCCCACATTTCACATATCTTATAATTTACTTCTTGGTACAGTGAATGCAGCTCGTCTGATCTAGCATCACTAAAATGTATCCCTACTTGTTCTGCTTGAGTTTGTATAGCCGATGCCCCAGCCTGGTATTGGAAACCAAGTACTGGTACTTTTGCCTCATTACGTTCTTGTTTGGTTACGTCCTTGTAGTCCTTATTAAACATTTCTGCTGCAAAAGTCTGGTATCCGTCCTCACCAGGTTTTAAAGGATCTCCTACTATAGACCTGGCCACATACAGCTCAATAGATTTATAATCAAAGATACAAAGCCCTTTAGGGGTGTATATGAAATGCCTAATCATCCCTGATAGCAGATCATATATTTCATAAGCATCATTGCTTGAGGCTAGTTTACTGATTGATTCCCTTATCTCGTCATCACTGTACCCATTTACCTTCCTTGGCATATTTTGGATCTGATACCCTTTAGAAGTATATCTACCAGAGTGAGCACCGTGATAAACCAGTACCCCACGTATCCTATCGTCATCACAGATAAAGTTTTTAGCAGTTTTTATCTTTGCTATGCTAGAATAGCTGATCTTTTTATAAAGACCCCATAGCTGGGATTTAAGCTCGTCTCCTTGAGCTGTAATCTCCTTTTCTAGCCTATCCCACTGCCTTTTATCTAAAGTGTCTACACCGAGCACTTCACGTATCCTAGCACCTTTCTTATGATCGAACCCTTCGGCAAATTCAGCTAGCTTTTTATCAATAGTTTTTTGAGTTTTCCACTTAGTGGTATCTAGCGTCGCATAGCCTTTGGATATCATTTCAGATGTGATTTTTTTGAAATCCTTTTCAATTATTTTAATGGCATATTCTTGTTTACTATCACATAGATCAATAAGCTCTCTATGTACTGGAATGCCTCTCATATTCATTTCAAGGGTGCTGGTAAATACCTTATGCTCTCTTTTGGTATACAGTTTAAAAGAGGCCAAGATATCAAAGCATTCTCTCATAAGGCTAACATCCTGTCGGCAATATGATTTTAAGGCTGCCCTCTCTTCCTCAGACAGATCTTTCCTATTAATTAGGCTCTTACCTACTGGGTCTTTCTTACCAAGTCCTAGAGCCTCTGCAAGCTGATTGAGGCCACTAGCAAAACCTACTTGGCCACCCATTGCCATAGTATCGTACATTTGGTTAGCTTTGATATCTCTGTTGAGTATTAATACCAATACCATATATTCGAATGTAGCATTGTGAGCTATGATTAAATCAGTAGGTAAAAGATCGGGTATACCATCTACTACTTCACCGTCATCTATAGCGTATGCTGCTGTAACTACTTCGGCTTCTGGATGGTTTAAATATTTATAAGCCCCTTCATCTTTTAGATTTACTGGGCTAAATGTTTCGAAATCAATAAAAACCTTGCGACTCATACTTCCTCCTGTATCAGTTCTGGATTATTAGGCATATTAACCTTATTCCAATCATTGATCGCCCCAAGTGCATCTAACTGGTTTGCAAATAGACCTAGATATATTTGTTTTTTATTTATATAAGCCCTTGCAATCCATTTTTTAGAAGCCTTGTGCCAATATACGTTCCTGTATGGGCTAGTAGATCCATAACCTCTCTTATTTCTAGCTTGCAGCGACCGATCAACAAACCTACAATTACTAGGCTCATAGTGACCATTAACATCTATACGATCAATCTCAAGCCCTTTAACCCACCCATTAACTAAACACCAATCAATAAAAACTTTAGGATCTAACCATTCATCACAGATTTTAATACCCCTACCACCATAGTGATGGTATCCTGCATCGTTTGGATTAGTACACCTGTATTTTACGTGCTTCCATACACTGTAAAGGCAGTGACTATGGTATCCGTGATTCCTAGACATAGTAATTTCCTTTTTATATTAGTTACGATTTAGAAAGGGATATCATCGTCTTCATCAAAGTCATCGGCTGCTGTAGCAGCATCAAACTTATCATCAAACTTATCATCATCGTCATCGTCACCAATAGAAGCAACACCTACAGCATCTTTGATTGCATCAAGATCAACCGCAGCCAAGGCATCTTCTGTAGAAAGAGAATTACCCCCAGTACGCTCAGCTTTCTCTACACGTTGGATTAATGATACGTTTAAGTAGATTTGCTTACCGTAAGAGTTATCACCAACACCTACAGAGAATACAACATTTACTTCATCATTAAAGCCTATATCGCTTTGTGCAAGGCGTGTGCCGTCTTTATCAACGCATACGAACTCATTACCATCATTATCTGATCTAAATGTTACGTAATCACAAGGCTTAAAGTCTTCATATTGCTTCTCATCGCCTGCTTTATAATCCTTGGTTGGATCTAGTTCAAGCTTACGCTTTTTCTTTTTCTCCAATTTAAGAGCTAATTCTTCCCCACACTTAACTGGAGGATGTGCTAGATTTAAGTAATGGTCATTGCTAGCCAGTGCAGCTACTTGACTCATTAATTTCTTTTCATACCCAGTTGTAAGGCTTTTATCAAATATAAGGTTAAACTCATATTTTCCAGACATTTCAGACTTCTTTTTCAAATGAGGGAATGCTATTTTACCACGGAAAACTACTGCTTTACTCATATTAATCTCCTGATTAGTTGTTGTTTAGTTTGTTTTATTGTTACTTATTTATATGTTTCGTACTTTTTCCCTCCATTTGTTGTCTATGCTGTCCCAATACTCAACGCCTTCTTTTGTTTCACGCCAAGCGAACCCAGATCCTAAAATCCAACGATGTGGTTCTTTTTCAAAAACAAACTCCATCCCAAAACCGTACTTTTTTACATTCTTAAAAAAGCAATATAGGGCATCATTTTTATATAAGAAATATAAAAACTCTTTAATGTCTTTCACGTTTTGACTGTCTTCTGGTTTTTTAACTAAACTTAGATTTTCTCTTGACTGTTTAGTATCTAATTTAACCCAGTAATCTAAACCTTGAGGAGAAGAATCCCAACAAAAGCCACCACCTATCCATAAAGGTCGGTATGTATTAAATACACTTTTTAAAGTTTTACCATATTTAACAGTGTTCTTAACATATTTACGTAGGGCTTTATTTTCGTACAAGAAGTATAAAAAGTCTTTAATATGGGGTTCGTTTTTATCATCCAATGTTTTAAGAGATATCTCATTTGCTATCTCACACCAATACTCGTGCTTCTCGTCAGTATGACTCCAACAAAATGAAGAAGAAATGAACGTATAAAAACTGTCTTCGGCGTGCATAAAGAAAAACTCTTTTAAAGTGACTAACCTACCAGCTTTTTTAAATGATTTTATGAATTTAGATAACGCATCCAATTTATATAATTTTTTTATGTTAGCTAATACTGCATCTTTTTGTTTAGTTCTAAGTGCAAACTCTTTGTCTTCTACAATTTTTAACCACTTTTCATCAAGATTTGACCAGTACCCAACACCTTCTAAAGTACCACCCCAGTGTAAGGAATCCATTATATAATCCGTAGCCTTAGAGTCTCCAAATGAAAAAGCTTTTTCAGTATTATGCTGCTTTTGCCTATTTGCTATAAATTTATCTAAAGCCCCCTCCTCTAGCAGAAATAGCATAAATAGATCCACTCCTTTATATCTTTCAGTAGACCCTGTGTGAATGTGGACATCTATATCAACACTTTCAACAACCCCTGGTAGAGTATATTCGATATCAAAAATTCTATTTTTTCCTTCTTTAGCTCTTTCTTCTATTAACAGGGCTGCCCATTTTGCACTCTTACTAGCCCAATATACAGACCCTTGCGGTGTCTTATCCCAAGCAAAAGAAGCAGCTAATATCTTGGTATACTCTCCGTCTTTTATTCTTTGGTGAACATCACAACTACCGTGATTCAGTACGTTTGCTGAATACTCGTCAGAAATGTTGTTATCTTTTAAAAATTTGGTAAATAATTCTATTGCTTTTCTACTGTTCATTGTTTTTCCTTTTTAGTTTATATTCTTTAATGTCGTCTCTAACAAAATAAAGACGGGCATCACTTCCAATAGCTCTTACTGGTTTAGGTAACTCACCAGATTTTATCAAAGCTCTTAGCTGGTAAGGAGATTTTAAACCCAACTCCTCGGCAGTATCAGAGTATGATATGAAATATTCTTTAAGTGCCATTAGATTTTACCTTTTAATTTAGATATCTTTTTGTATTCTTCCGATACCTTAGTGTCGATATCTTTTTTGATATCATCATAAGCATTTGGATCTATGTGGTCAGCCCCAATAGAGACTTCAATATTAGAATAGTTACCTAAATTAAGAAGTAATTTTTTATGGTAAGAGTAAGTGAGAGACATTATATTTTCCTTTTTGTTTTAGTGCTGTTTTAAAATTCTACGGTTTCCTCAGAGAAATCACGCTTTTTATATAGTTTTTTAGTTTTACTGGTTTTAGTAGTAATGTGTTTGTTTAAGTCTTCTTCGCTCAAGACACCCAGTTTAACAAACGTATCTGCCTCTTGTAAAGAAACGGCAGCTTTTTTAGTTAATATTTCTGGAGCAGTACCAATATTAATAGATCTACGGCTAGTAGTTTTGGTATCAAAATAATAACCTGTGGGGGCTTCTGTTAAAGCCATAACACCGCCTTCTGCTTTCTTTAACCACTTGGCTATATCAGCCTTATTATCTACTAAGGTAGTTAAACTAGGAGCAAAGCCTAGAGCCTCTTTAATTGCTGCTTGTTGTAGTGGGCAGCACCTGTCGCAAAACTGGCAGTGATCACCAAGTGCTAAACTATTGTCTTTAAACTTAGCTAAGATTTGCGCTTTCTTCTCCATCAACTCTTCAATAGTGTACTCAATAGTTTTAAATGCTCCGTTTTGAGAGATAGCGCATACTACTTTTTTAATGTTTGGTTTAAGAAACAATAAGGCGTACCCTACTAGCTGCCAAGATGTAGGTTCTACGGCCATAAAGCCATTTTTAAGATCAACCACATACATCGTATCTTTAAAAAATGCTACTAAATCTGGCTTACCTTTTAGGTATTCATTTTTTACGTACTCTTCGACTATTAATGTAGCTCCTTTTTTCTTGGCTCTAATGTAGAAATCTACAAAATTATTATGTTTGTAGTCGGCCTCTAAGATACCCTCACGGCATCTTCTCTCTACCTCTTCGTGTTCGGCTGTACCTTCCTTAGCGTGTTCGTCTTCCTCTCTTAAAATGGCCTGGTTATGAATAAAACCACCACATTCCATAAACCTTGGTAAACTACTACAAGATATCTGTATCATTGATTTTCCTTTTTTAATCTAATTGATCTTCTGGGATATAAAGATTCCCGTTTGCTTCTTCATAGCTCACACCAGCTCTATCAAGTATCCTTTTCATTTCATAGATACCTATATCTCTAGTATCTGGAGCACTTCCTACACACCCACATAAGTTCATAGCTGCTGTTACATCGTCTTTACAGCAATCATTAGCTTCTTCGATGTAGATTTCCACTATTGTATCTCCGCATTTTCAGCAAGTCTAGCTAGATCACCCAAAGTTTTACACAAGTCTAATTTAGTTTTAGTGTTGTAAGTGCTCTTTATAGCGTCTGTTAGATCGTTAATTACTCTATCAAGTTGGAAATCTTCTATTACGTATTTAGCCATCCTATTTACCCTCTTTGGTTAGTTGTTCTAGTTTTTTATTTAGTTGGATTACTTTTACCTTAGCCTTTTCAATCCTAACTACGTCTGTATGGGTACTGAGTTCAGTCCTTATAATCATTAGTAAGTTCTCATAGGCATCTGCTTCTTTATCAAAAACCTTATCATTCTCATCAATTGTTCCCCACGTATTGATTGAGTATTTTATCTCCAAGGCACTAGAGTTGTGCTTAAAAGAGTATTCATAGTTTTTAATAGTCAACGGTTCTATCTTATGTTCGTTTTCTCCGTAATGCTTTGTTACTCTCCAGACTTGCTGGCCTATCTTAAACTTTTTTGGCAGCTTATCAGCTACTGCTAACATTTTTAAACAAGCTTTACGATTAGTTAATTTTTTAAACATTTTGATTTCCTTTTTGTTGTTGATCACCCCGTCTTGGGTGATGTCATAATAACATACGTGTTATAACTTACAATACTTGTTACCGTTTTTTGTTAATTTTTTTTCTTCTACGAATTGGTCAATTAAATATCTCACTGCTTTGGTTTTCTTTTTAACGTCTGTAAGGGACTCTCTAACCTTATGGTTGTTAGATACGTCTCTAATAGAGAAGAGATCACCAACACCCCTACGCTCGATAAACCTCAATACACTTTCTCTAAGTTCTGATACCGTACCCTCGGCTATATCAGAAGCCCTAGAAAATAAATTATGGCAGCGATTAAGATTATATTTGACTACAGCAATACAAAATTTTGCTAATTCTGGGTCATCTACTGTAACATCTTTTAAACCACCTGATATCCTATTACAGTTCTTATACGATGATAGCACTACATATAGCCTACAAGTATTCTCGAAAGCTCTCGTAAGCTGATACCTTGCAAAAGGTAGAGAGGATATGTCTTTATCTAATTCATATTTTACCCAATCTTTGAACCCTTCCAGGTAGTCCATAGACTTATCTCCTATAGTATAGGTATAGGGCTTTAAAGACGGGTCTTTGAAAGTACTAGTTACTTCATCTATGTAATAAGTACAAAAAGTAATGAAATCTTTATACTCTACAGAGTGTTTAGAAAACTCATCATTAGTTCTAAATTGTTTATCCTTAGCCGAGTCCTCATCATATATCTCAACAAAAGACCTACAAAGTACCCCGTCTTTGGCTACAGTATCATTAGCCATTAACTGGTGAAATGTACTAGGCTGATCCATAGTAAATGCACTTAGAGAGCAATACACTCTATTTGAATACCCTGAGTCTGAAACGGCAGTTCTCTTTTTATCGTTTTTTCCTGACCAGTATCCGCACCAGACAGCCGACCAATCCATAATATTAGTAGTAGAGTGATCATACATACTTTTAAACTCTGGACTCAGTATTAAGGTATGGCCACTATTTTGACCCATAGCAACCCGTAAGCCATTAGGGGTGACAGTACCCTCAATGAAATCTGGGTTTACTGGAGCTAAGGGTTCAGTTAGTCTAGCTAAACCTTCATCAATACTTTTTTGAGAAGCCTTGGTGTTTTCTGCTATCTCTTGAACTTCTTTATGATATTTTTTAAGTTGATAACTATGAGCGTGCTTAGATCTAGCATAGGTCTTTTTAAGGTTTGGGAGTATGTCTTGTTCTATTGGATCTCTTAATAGATCCATTAAAGTATCCTTCCCTGCACCTGTTGGTGCTCCGTTTAGAGATATAATACCCACTGATCCATTACTTGGCCTGCCCCGTACCCCTGTCCTATAGCACCTACCTATAACCCCAGATATTACAGAAGCGAATAGATAAAAACTCATTGAAAGAGGCATACCGCCTGCCATAACATCCATCATTTCAACAAGGTGAAACTCTTTTGGTATTTCTGGAAAATCCAGATCTTTTCCTGGCTTCTGGATGTTTTCTATATCTATTGGAGGAACATATCCATTATCCCTAGCTAGCATAAATAGAGTACCAGCCGTTACCTTGCTTCTCCTAGCATCATCAAAGCTTGACCAGGTATACTCATTATCTTTGTCTACTCCAGACTTTGGTGATTTATCAGACCACTTACTCCATAGGCCGTACCCTTCACTAGATCCATTAGTAGCTTCGTGTACGGCCATACCCACTTGCAACCAAGTATTATAGTCAGTATCTCCATCATTAGGTATGCAGTCTAAAGCACGTTTGATTTCAATCAGCTCTGGCTTACCAAAAGATTGAGGATTTAGGCTCTCAGCCAACTCAATAAGCTCTTGATCTTCATCTGATTTCTGGTCATCAACTTGACACCCTATGGATTCTAGCCAAGATTCCAGTCCTTCAATATTATTAATGTCCTTAGTACCGTCCTTAGTAAACCTAAAAGTTGGTATGATATAAAAACCATCGGTATGTTCTTTTTTGTGCTGAGTTGATGGATAAATCTCTACAGTAAGCTCAGGTGAGATTTTTGTACTTTTCTTAAACATCCTTAAATCGTTCTGGACGTATATATGGATGTTACCTTTCAGAGATTTAGAGTTTTCTACTAGGGTTTTATCTCTAAAGTTTACTAATTGTTGGTATATTGGAGACTTTTTAAGTAGCTCCCTATGGTCAGCACCTTTGGTAAGATCCACATCTATTACACTAAAGTCATCTTCAAAAGAATTAGTACCTATCCCAAAAGATAAAGGTTCAAAGCTATCATCATACTCTACGAGATTCTTACCCCAGTTTTTGGAAATAGGGTGGTAGTTTTTTCCAAGGCGCAAGCACCTTACAGCCCCAGATTGAAGCTTTACAGATAAACCATTCATATTGAAATTCCTTTTGAGGGTGTATTAGAATAAAAACGCTATTTTTTTAGGCTCTGATTGGTGTCCATCCACTACCATAATAAACCTATGTTTAACCGCTCTATTCATACACACTATAAAATTATTATCATCAATACCTAGTATATTTCTAAGTACTTTTAGATTTTTTATTTTACACTCCCCATTAGGCAGTATGGTAAATATCTTATTACAAGACGCTAGTAGTTTAAGAGCAAAAGTACACTTTGACACACTTGGATCTTTGAATACCCAATGGTCGATTATTTTCTCAATTACGTTATTTTTATTCATTGTCCTTTGACCTTATTTTTTAGTTTTCTTTTCAGCTTACTAACTAAATCTATTAAAATCAAGATCACTAGGGCAACAACTGATGCAAGGGCAAGCTCAGAAATTACACTTATAGTTATTGATATCGTCCAACCAACTACCCAACAAAGTACAATGAAGCCTAAGAAGGTACAAATTAAATCAAGTACCCATATCGACATTTTTTTCACTTTTGTTTCTCCTTAATTTCTTCACACACTCTTACTATGCCCTCAGAAAATATTTCTAGCATAATTTGAAGAGAGCCGATATCATTAATTTCTTCCAATGTTTCTGCTAAAAGCATCCTAGCCTCTTTTTTGTCCTTATGGCTTAATTTATTCATAATTACGGCCTCCGTTGAATAGGGATTTATTAACCCACATAAAGCCCTGTTGGATTTGAGTCTTGGCTATGTTTATGCACCTTGTATCGACTCCTTGGCTTGATAGAGTTTCTAGGTGCTGTAAAAGCTTAATACACTGATCTTCTAGTGCAACGCTTTGAGATAGCCAACTATCATTAGAACGGTATATAGGGTCTGATACTGGATTTTGGTATCTATCCCATAACAGATTAAGATGTCTATCCCACTCCGACGTGCGTAGGGAGAGCACCTTTTTATTTTTATACTCAAAAACCTTATTAATGCTAGGGGCGTGCTCAGAGGTAGCGTTTAAATTTTCATCTATATTTTTCAACGTGTCAAAACTTTTACCATCACTATACAAAATAGTATTCCCTACTACTATTGCTCTTCTACCCTTATCGGTTTCTAGTACCATACCTGATTCTAATTCTGATTTTTTCATTCTATTTCCTTTTTGTTTGTTAATGCTTTATTGCGTTTTGCGTATGTGATTATTACACCTATGTTATATAGTGTCAATTAGTTTATAAAATAATTTAAAGATATTATCCAAGCTGTTTCTAAAATTAAAGTAACAGCTACTACGGCTGTAGTATACTTTTTAGGTATTATGCCACCATCAAAGAGTATTAAAGCCAGAGGGTAAAGTACGCCAATCCCTACTAGGACTATCATACCTCAGCCTCATCTTTTATTATATCCTCTAGCTGGAGTGATCCATCAAACCCACGGCTCACATATAGCTTGAACCTGTTTTTATTGAACTCTATTTTAGGCTGCCTTGGTGAGTTCTGGATTACTTTTAATACTTTAGGTGGCAATACCCCAAACAACTGTTTTAAACAGCCTGCTGCTATGTCCTGGTGGCCTATAACCAAGGTTAGTTTGGCCGTTTCATTTAACAAGATCCTCCATCTATCTTTTGTTGCTGAAATTATCCTCAAGCTCCTAAGCTCTATATAGCTATTGGACTGAGTTATCTTCTTAATTAGCTTCTTACAGCTTACACAATAGGTTGCGCTAGGGTGCTGAACGTGTCCACAATGGTTACAAGTCTTAGTTGGGGACTCTCTAACAAATGAGTCTTTTAGCTGCGCCCTGCAATGCTGGCAATTGTGTAGCCTATGGTCTGTAACAGTACCACAGCTAGGGCATTCTTTAGCTGGTGATTTCTTTCTTTCATTAGGATCATACTCAGTAACAAAAGTAGCAAAGTTATCAGTATAATCAAAAATATTGCAGTATGTTTTATTTGATTCTACCTCTGGTATCACCACATCATACCCTGGCAGCTCCTTATCAGATACATCAACATTAGGGAATGATATTTGACTCCTAATATCATCCACGTCATTTGGATACTTGGCTACCAATAGTATTTTATCTTTACCAGCATATTCAAAATTATGGTGCTCTGCTAACATCTGGTCTAGTTTATCATCGATGCGATCAGCCCTCCCGTATATTTGTTCTACCAAACTTCTTGATTTACTGGGTCTTAATACTATGATGTTCCTAAGATCTGGGTAGTCAAAACCAGCCGTGAAGCAAGTTATGTTTACTAGTTGGGTTATTACTCCAGCTTTGAATGCTCTCACTATCGAGTCCCTTTCAGATCTAGAAGTATCAGAAGACACTACGGCAGCCCTTGGTAGAACTTTACATACATTCTCAGCGTGTTGCCTATCTATGCAAAAGAACATTGATTTAGGTGTATCCTTATGAGACGCAGCTATAAGTAATGACGGGTCATTGACCTTATCCACTAACTCTTTTACGTTATAATCACCTCTAACAATACTTACACCTTCTGTATCTAATACTCCTACGACGTTTTCGTATTTTCTACGTGCTAAATAGCCTTGAAGAACTAGTGCTGGCCTACTGCAACTGTATATGACGTGCTCTAGCCCTATAAACTGGTTATCATCCAGCCTATAAGGCGTAGCAGTAAGCCCAGTAAATGATTTTGTACCCCTAAAAGCTTCGTGAGTTCTAAGAAGAGTACCAACTATACTAGTAGTGGATACTTGGTTACTTTCATCTATAATCACTCTGTCAAATTTAATATCCTTATTTATTTTCAACCTACTTTTTAAACTAGCAAACGTAGAAATAACCGTATTTGAATAATGGCCTTTAGATCCTGAGTACCATTTATTTGTCGGGTACGAGAATTTGCTAGCGTTTTGCTCAACCAACTCTTTATTAGGTACTAATACGAGTGTCTTTTCATTAGGGTCAGTAATGTGAGCGATTACGATAGACTTGCCAAATGCTGTAACTGCCACGATAAGTCTCTTTTTTGCAGTAGATTTGTGATAATTATCAACTGCATCTTGTTGGTGCGGATATAACTTAAATTTCATTTTAACGCCTCTGTAGTAATTCTGGATTATTAGGCATATTAACCCTATGCCATTCATTTACTGCTGCTAGGGCATCTAGTTCTTCAATAAAACACCCTAAATACAATGTTTTACCCCTTAATTTAGCATTTGCAGCCCATTTTTTCTTATATTTGTGCCAACACACTCCACGATAAAGGCTAGTACCATACCCACGCCTATTCCTAGATTGAAGAGAGCCTGCCACAAACCTACAATTACCAGGCTCATAATTACCGTTATTGTTTATACGATCAATTTCAAGACCTTTTTTCCACCCATTAGCTAAACACCAATCAATGAATATTTTAGGATCTAACCACTCTTCACAGATTTTAATGCCCCTACCGCCGTAGTACCCGTACGATCCGTTTTTGAGGTCAATACACCTGTATTTTATGTGCTTCCATACATTATAAAGAGGGTGATCCCTGTATCCGTGGGTGGTAGACCTTTCTATATTATAGCAGCCACAAGATGAAGTATTACCTTTTTTTAAATTACTAAAAAAATATTCTTTTTCATTACCGCAATCACACTTAGCCAATACTCTAAGTTTTTTACCACTTGAGTATATTTTTGGAGCTACCTCTTTGATAATGGTTAATCTACCATACTGCCCCTGTCTTTGACTCATACCCAACCCTTACCTTGATCTTCTAGTTCACTTTCTAGTAACAGGATAAAATATGCTACTAACCCTTTTGAGTTAAATCTATCCTCTGGAGTCCCTGACCAGTGGATAATAAGATCCAATTCTTTACTGACCCTATCTCTGCTGTAATATTCTTTAAACTTAAATGTGCCAAAGAGTGCACTATGGTCATCGTTAACAAATTTAGTCAACGTAGCCCTAATCCAATTGCCTTTTAATTTATATCTTATCATTTTATAGCCCATTCTCTGTATATTTAAATTGCTCCAAACCGTCCATTACTTTAAGCAGTTCCCCTTTAGTCCTTGCAGAATAGATACACCTTCCAGTTTTATTTGATCTTAGCTCAATATACCCTCCAGTATACCATATCCAATATCCTGGGTTTACGTTTGAAATCTCATTGAGTCTGTCGGCTTTTAATTGTAATAGTTTTTTAGTTGCTCTTATCATTGCTCAATACCCATATAAGTTTTATAATCTTTTTCAATAGTTTCTATCCACTCACGTCTTGGATGCTCTTTAAGGCATAACCAAGTAGGTCTACTAATGTTATGGTAATTACTCCCTACTTGAATACTCCTTACCCCCTCTGGATAATCCAAATAAAACTTTTTATCAAGAGTGTTCCAATCAGGCTTCCAATCACCGTTAAACTCTGCAATAGCTTTTTTAAGCCGTTGCCTTGCTTTACGCCTTTCTAGCTCCGTCTCAGCCTCTGCTCTGGTTTCAAATGCGTTCCCTGCTTCTAATTGTTCAATATCAAAAAGGCTGCCTGTAAAAATAAAACTAGAGATAGAAATACCGTTAATAGTGTAGCACCTCTTACCCACCCAATACTCTTTATCAAACTTGGTAAAAGTCTGTGGGGTGCAAGTCATATCAGCCATATAGTATTTATCCAATAGCTGCTGCAGTTCTTTTTTAAAGTTTTCACATTGTTTAATCATTTTATGCTCCTTTTTGTGGGTGGTATGGTCTACTGCCTGCAATCTCAAGCGTATAAAGCGTGGTGGAAGACATTTTATAGTGTATTTTGGTTAAGTAATATTCTTTATCTACGCAAGAATGTACTGATCTTATCCAAGATGGTTGTTCGTCTCTTATAAGTAGGCCAGTGTTTATGTGTTCAAATATTCTTTCTGATATTAATGACATTGTATAGACCTCGATTTTAGTACTGCGTCTTCGTGTTTTAGTGCTTCAATAAATTGTTTTGCTTCCTTTAGTTGGTCTAATGGATACTCAATTCTCAATGTCTCGGTATTTTGCTTAACATAATGAACATCCCTGTGAGGAGTCTTAAAGTAGCCTTGAAAAAACCCCCTTATTATTTCTAGCTGTTCGTAGCTCTTAACCACACCAACTACCTTAAACCCACCTTTTTGTATGTCTATACTAGCTTTCATTAGATTTCATCCCTTTCATCATCTTCGGTTATACTTAGTATTGATAGCTTCTCTCTCATACTATCAAATATTTCGCTTGTGTTTTCAAGCTTGTCAGCGCATTTATGTAATATTGGTTGGATCTGGTCATTTAATGTATTTAATAAATGATTGATCATCACCACATCATTACGGTCATTGGATACTTGATCTGGTACTCCATCAAATATTTCATCAAGTGTATATTGGTCTGAATGGAGTATTGCTTTAAACGCTGCCATATTAGCTCTGGACATCTTTCTATCACCACGGGCATATTCACCTATCTTTACTTGATGAGTGCCTGTGATAGTCCCTAGCTGCCTTTGAGAGATATTAAATTTGTGACAGATCTTGGTGATGATATTATCAGCCCCAGTACTGGTATCAATATCTACCTTATTTATCTTTTTAAGGTAATTCACATAATTTGTGGGTTTATCCTCCAAGGCCAGGTAGTCCATAAACTGCGTGGTTAATTTACTTGGTGACTTTACATCATTTGCCCACTCACTTAATTGTGAGCGTGATATGCCTATCTTAGCGTGTAATGAAGTATATTTGTATTTGCTCATTTAGATCTCCCAGCGATGAAATCATTAAGATCATCAAACTCTTGCCTAGACTTTTTTAAAATATCAGTCAACTCCGTACTGCCCCAGCGTATTATAAACCTCATTCCTATTTGAATTTCCCTAGTAATGTCATAAAAGCTAAAGCAATATGTTTTAGATTTATGTGAGTGATTGATGGTGTGATCCTTGCCTTGTTTAAATAAAAGACGGCTTTTTGATAATGCTTTCCCTGATGTCATATCTAGGTTAAAAGCCCACATCGCACCCTTTACACTTATATACTCACCAGCCTCTAGTAACGATATAACCAACTCTCTTACTATTTGATCTATCTCACCGCCTATGTATTTAATGGTTAGGTGGGTTGTTTTGATAGTGGAGTATGGATACCTGATCTTCAATTCTCTGGCCGTACATTGTTTGTATTGACCTTTTTTACCTAGATCGTGATAGTCATCCTCTGGATTGAGTAGGTGGTCATTCTTCGCTGCCCAATCGGATACTATTTTTTCTATACCATCTGATTTAGAAAAACTATCTATGTTTATAATGTTAATCACTGGATGGTTTAATACTTTATAAAATTTCATCTTAAATAGCCTCCTTCTGTTTTAATTATGAAATTTCTATCTACTAGTTGATCAAGTAAGTATTCCAATGCCTTGGTTTTCTTCTTAACACCTACCAGGGATTCCCTAACCCTATGATTGTTAGCCACGTCTCTGACCGTGAATACCTCACCGCCCCTTTTACGAGTTATGAACCCCATTACAGCATAGCGACCTGTTTCTGGGTTCTCTGTACCACTAGCTGCGAGTTTAATAGATGAAAGTTCCGATAGCTTTTGTATTAGATCACCCTCAATTTCGTCTTTTATAGCTAGTGAGTACTTGATCCTCAATGATCCAACTCTTGTGGTTATCTTACCTTGTGATAAATGATGAACCAAATGCTTTTTTTGGAGGATAAAATCCTTGATGATTGCTAATTGATCATCTACCACCTCACCAGCTATGTGAAGTAGGTCTGAATCGTACTCATAATGCTTATTCATTCTTATTTTCCTTTATTTTGTTCTTTATATGTGTAAGTAGTAAGCAATGCTTAATATTACAATGTTCTCCACACAATGTGTGTTAAAAGCTATGGTATATTATTAATTTAAATGCGTCAATAAAATGAGTCATAAAAAAAGACGCACTTGTAAAAAGTGAGTTTTTCAATGTTCTTCACCCCCTTCGTGGTGGAGGGTAGGTGTAGTAGGGGTGGTGATGTTATATTGGGTGTGAGGAAATGAGGGTGTTCTTTACATGGGTTTATTTGTAATCAGATAGTACCACAATGTTCTCCACAGGGTTTAATATGTTTGAGTTAAAAGTGTCGTTTTTGTTGATGTCATAAAAAATGATGCAAAAAAAGAGGTGTTAAAAATCCTTTATAAATCAATAATATACGCACATTTCGACGCAAAACGTGTGTTGCCAGCGCATAAGTATGAACCAGCTCTCAAACCAAGAGGGGAGGGTAAACAGAAGTATAATAAAAAGTATACTATATCATACCCTATTTTTTGGAGGGTACATACGTGCTGGCAACACACGTTTTGTGTTGATTTTATTTTGGTTAGTTTACCACCCTTTTTTGAAGTGAGTTTTAGAAAATGGGGTGTTTGGTTAGTTTTGGGTGTGGGAAGAGTTTGTGAGGAGGTGGGGTGATTGGTTATGTTTTTTATTTGAATTGAATGTTGGTGATTTGTGTGGGGTTTGTGTGGGTGTTTTGGATTGATTTGTATTTGGTTTTATTTGAGGGGGTTCAACATCATCGATCACGTATGGTGAAAATAACTAAAACCCTGTGGTTATGTTGTGGTATATTAATACAAATGATAATCATTCTCATTTGATATATGATCAATATTTAACCAGATCAAATATTAACCAGATCAAAATTTGAACAAATAAATATATTATGATTTTTGTTGTAATGGTTGTCGGTTTATGCTATCCGAGCGTAGGCGTTCTATTATCATTTTTACCCTTAATTTTAATTTAATCTTTTTTGCTAAAAAGTATTTACTTAATAACATAGGTGTAATATTATGTCCGTGTTCTAAGTAACAACTAGCTATTTTACTTAGACAAAACTTATTCAGCTAACCACAATAAAAGGATAAAAGCAAGATGAATATAAAGCAAAGAATAGTATTTAATCAGTTATGCCAATACATATTTCATAAAGATATCAAATTCCATTATAGAGAATTTGATACTAGCAAAGAACTAAAAGAACACTATGCTACTACTGGGTATGTCGGTATCCGATTTAGTGACGGTCTTGAACGTTTTATCGGTTGTAACGTTTTAAATGACCTTGTAAGGGCTTGCCACGATTACAGCCACATAGAGCACAATACAACGTTTAAGCGTGATGATGAGCTATTAACGGCCGACTATTGTTATAGTGATATGCTAGCGAGTGGCGTAGTTGATAAATCGCTAGCTTATCTTATTTGGTTAGATACTGTTAGCCAGGTATTTTATTATGACAAGTATGGCAAGTTTGTTAAAAATCAGTGCAATTTTTTAAAAGATGTTAATAGCTACGCAAGTAATTTAAAGGACGCTGGCTTAATATGTAAAATTGTTAATAGATTAGATGAGTATTAAAATGATTTATAAAGATTATTGCAAGTATCGCTGCAGAATGATTAAACGTAATTATGATTATTTGCCGTTTGTCTGGTATGTTAGGATATCAAATACTAGGGCTTTTAAAAAAAATAAATGGTTAAGGTGGGTACTATGATTAATACAGACGCTGTAAAGCAACAAAATAAACAATATGATCAATACCAGGCATATAAAAAACGTGCAAGTATGTTAGGCGTTGATATTGTTAATTTTATGGACTGGCTAGCAATTACTAAAGAAAACACACAACTACGGGAATTAAACTAAATGAATACTATCATCTATAAATCATACAATAACGTCTGGACGTCTAAAACTAAGACCATATTAAAAGATAATTTGCAGTTGTCTATTATGACATATAGAACGCATAGCAAAGCTATTATAACTAGTCTATCGTGTTCCTGTGTCGATGATAAACAAGATGGGTATACAATAGAAAAGCATAGCGTATTTGAGGACTATTTTAAGCGTATACGCCACGATAGCAACAAGCGAGCTACAAAAAGCTATATTGAACAATGCCATAACTCGGTATTGTCTAATATTGATCAATGGCTTAATGATGCAAAAAAACATTATGACATTAATTGCAATGTTTAATATATTTAAAAAAAGTAAGCAATCATTTAGTGAGCCTACCAAATATGATAAATTGGCTGCTGAGATACTATCGTGCGTAGACGATAACGGCCGTATGAGTAGAAATAATGAAATAAAATATATTAAAATCCTTAAAGAATTAAATCAAGATACACCCGTAAGGATAGTTAAGGCTAGTATACTCAATGACCTTAACCCCAGAGTTGAGGTTTTAGACCTACCTATTAGGATAACAAAAAATGAAAAGATACTATGGATATTTAAAGGCGTTACTCATTACCAAGTAAGGTCTAGAATGAAATACGGGGGTGTACGGGGTGGAATTAGGATTAAAAATTTCAGTACTGGTATTAGCACATCTGAAAGAGTAAGCGTTTCGGAGCTTAGAGCAATAGATCAAGGTTTTTTAATTGTTACTGATAAAACCATTTATTTTAAAGGTGATTTGCACCTAATAAGAGTTAGCCTTGATAAGATACTTAGTAATGAACAGTATTTTGATTGCGTTGCCTTATATACTCCTAAACTATTTGCATTTGATACCGATGATAACCTATTTTTTAATAGATTAATTAATAGAATACTTGATTAATATAACATACGTGATATAATACCCGTAGTTAAACAAAAGGATAAAATCAAAATGAGACAACTTAAAATCGTAATTATAACAACCTTATCATTTATCATCGTAGCTATGTTTTCAGCTATGGTTGTTAATACTGCAAATGCTAATGAAAAGCATTCTCAAGATAGTAGTTTAGTAAGATACTGCGCTAGTAAATTTGATAGCCACAACTTACAAGATAAGTGTTTAAAGCTTACTCATAAAATTAGAACTATTTGCTATACCAGCGATAAAAGCGATTTTAATGAGTGTGCCACCAATACCAAGCAATTAAAACAACTAACAATGTTGATCAATAAATACTCAACTGATCGAGTATCAACCAGCTATTGATCACTAATCAGCCAACTGTACAAATATCGATCAACACTAACTTTTTTCCCCAGATCCATTTCCATACCCTACTAGTACGTATCGAAAAATAACTCTGACGGCACTACACCACTCATTTTGACTTTTTAAGAACAGTTACATAAAATTTTTCAGAACTAAATAACTTTAAGGACACCCAATGAAACACAATGCCATAAACTTAAAAGCATTGGATAGAGCTATAAAGATGTACGTAGACTCTAACCTTACTGTGAGACAGGTCGCAGATAGGCTAAACTTGAATCCAGAGCAATTGGTTAAACTCTTCACTCGAACAGAGATTGGTAAGAAAATACAGAGGTTTAGAGCGTTCAGGAGAAACCCAAACGCATTGACAGTACCAAGCAGTCCTAATATACTTCGTTGTACAGAGAACTATTCTAAACTAAGAGTTGGTAATAAATGCAACCAAAAAGACCAATAATTTTAGACTACACGGAGGAAGATGAGTTTGTCGAACTTATAGTCAGGTGCTTGGACAACTCTATGCCTCTAGCAACTATCCAAAAAATGAGTGGCTTGGATGATGCTGAAATGCTTTGGATGTGTGAAGAGCATCCTAAAATCAAAGCTGCTGATAAATTGGGTGTAATGAGAGACTACTACATTACCTCTGAAATGGGCAAGAATGGCCGTGGTGCTCCTATCTACAAAATTAAAATGGCTACTTGGTGGAGTGACTGGCATCCTCAAATGGAAGAGAAGTCCAACAATAAAGACGAAGACGAAGCCTTGGTGGAAATAAACAATATCTTTGTAAGCAGAAAAAAGTAGCTTATGTCTCTACTATCGGAAACAAGAAAAAATCTCCTATCCTCTTACCTGTCGTTCGTAAAGGGTATGTTTTTATATACCCAAGGCAGCCATATGATAGAAGCTTCTCATCACATCGAGGTAGCTACTATGCTGGATGAGGTTATGTTCAGTAGCAAATATAATAACAACCTACAGATCTCTATAGCACCTCGTTCAGGGAAGACAATGATGTGTGCTGTATACTTATTACCGTATATGATGGCTCTATCCAACGGTAAGGCCAATGTTCTTTTGGCTTGCTACTCTACTAAATTAGGTAAGCAATCTCTTCGAGAAGCTCGTATGATAATGGAGACTCCTTTATACCTAAAGCTGTTCCCTAATTCTAGGGTATCTAGGTTCGTGGACGGTAAGATAGAAATGTCATCTGGTGGGTCGGCTAATCCAGTATCACCACAGTCATCATTGACTGGTCTAGGTGCTGGGGTACAGAAAGACGGATATGGGGCATATGGTGCTATTATAGTCGATGATTTGGTGAACTCAGCGGATTCATTTTCTAAAGCAATGAGAGAGGGCGCAAATGATTGGTTCATTAATAGCCTTTCCTCACGTAAAAATAACCCCAAGACTCCAATAATAGTTATTGCTCAGAGATTGCATCAACAGGATCTTATTGGCTATATACACGAGAACGAATCAGACAAATACAACAAACTGATCATACCAACTATTGATGAAGAAAATAAAACGTCTTTCTGGGAAGATAAGTACCCTTATGAGCAAATGATGGAGCTGAAAGAGATAAACCCTTTCTTATACCATACTCAGTACCAGCAAGCACCTATATCCAAAGGGGCAGGGATTATCCAAGAGAAGTGGATACATACTTACAATTTTGAAGACCTTCCAGAGTACACCCACAGCCAACTGTTTATCACTGCGGATACTGCTATGAAAACAGGGCAGGAGCACGACTACACTGTATTTGGTGTCTGGATGGAGCACGGGGTCGGGGACAGCAAGATTATATTCCTGTTAGATATCATACGTGGCAAGTGGGAAGCGGATGGTTTGTTTGATAGGGCGGTTAGACTTAAAGAGCAGTACCAAGTACCTAGAATTTGCATAGAAGATAAAGCTTCTGGTATCGGTCTGATACAGATGTTAAATGGTCGATATTCAGTAAATGAGGTGGTGGCTATCAAACGTGGGGCTAAAGAAAATAAAACCCAAAGATTGCACGATGCCAGCTTCTTTATGGCTAAAGAAAGGGTGTTTTTCCCTCAAGAACACGAGCTATTTGATGATATTAAAGATGAATTACTTAGTTTTTCTGAGTTAATGCT
>Ga0209578_10000489_pt1 | contig 49503 bp, 42 predicted proteins | sample tdAd472_FD_187127 | JGI IMG/M metagenome (GOLD analysis project Ga0209578, IMG submission 187127) | Marine sediment microbial communities from the Atlantic coast under amendment with organic carbon and nitrate - tdAd47.2 (SPAdes)... | ecosystem: Environmental > Aquatic > Marine > Coastal >...
GGCTCGGATTACGGCGGCAGTCTCAGGACGCCCGCCGCGTTCTGCGGGATCGTCGGCTTCCGTCCGACGCCGGGGGTGGTGCCGGCGGAATCCAAACCCGCCGGTTTGCTGCCGTTTTCGGTGCTCGGACCGATGGGGCGTAGTGTCGCCGACGCGGCGCTGCTGCTGTCGGCGCAGGCATCCGCGGATGCACGCGATCCGTATTCCGGCGATCTCGACCCGGCACTGTTCGACCCGATGTATGAGGCGGACATCGCGTCGATGCGCGTCGCGATCAGCACGGACCTCGGCTGTTCGCCGGTCAGCAAGGCGAACCGCGCCTTGTTCAAGGCCCGCACGGATACCTTCCGCCACGTCTTTGCCGAGGCTGAGGACCGGGACCCGGACTTCACCGATGTACACGAATGCTTTGAAGTGTTGCGCGGTGTCGTCTTCGTCGGCGCGCACGGCGAGCGGGTGAACAAGCACCGCGACATCATCAGCCCGAACGTCGTCGACAACGTCGACCGCGGGCGCGCTTATTCGCTGGAGGACGTTGCACAGGCGCACGTTGCGCAGACGAAAATCGCCCGGAACTGGATTTCCCTGCTCAACGAAGTCGATTGCGTGATCTGCCCGGCGGCGTCGGTGTCGCCGTTCCCGCATGCGGAATGGTATGTCTCGGAAATCGACGGCGAACAGATGCCGACCTACATGCGCTGGCTGGCACTGTCATATGCGCCGACGATGGCGATGGCGTGCGGGTGCGTCCTGCCGTGCGGTGTCGACGAACACGGCATGCCGTTCGGCATTCAGGTGTTGGGCGCACCGGGCCGCGACCGTCAGGTGCTGGAAATCGCCGCCGCGCTCGAACGCGTGCTGGCCGCGAATCCGGCAACGGCCCGCCCCGTGCCGGACCTCTCCAAGCTCGGCGCCTAACGGAACGAAGGACACGAAAGCGATGAAACTGTTCACCGCATGCCTTGGCACGGAAACCCATACCACGGCACCGCTGCCGACTGATCTGGCAGCGTTTGAGAGCGCGCATCTGGTGCGCGGCGGCAACCACCCGGAAGTGCCGCACATGTTCGGCGCGCCGCTGGTGATCTGGCGCGAGCATGCGAAAAAACGCGGCTGGGACGTGGTCGAAAGCCTGTCGGCGTTCGCAACCCCGTCGGGGGTTACGATCCGCAAGGTGTATGAAGACCTGCGCGATGAAATTCTCGCCGATCTGAAAGCGGCGATGCCCGTCGACGGTGTCATGCTGAGCCTGCACGGCGCCATGGTCGCCGAAGGCTATGACGATTGCGAAGACGATCTGGTGCACCGCATCCGCGAGATCGCCGGTCCGGATATTCCGCTCGGCGTCGAATACGATCTGCACTGCCACATCACGCGGCGCTTCACCGAGGAAGTGAACGCGTTGGTGATCTACAAGGAATACCCGCACACCGATTCCCGCGAACGCGCCGAGGACTTGTGGCGCATCATGGAAGCCACGTTCGACGGCACCTGCAAGCCGGTGATTTCAAGCTTCGACTGCCGCATGATCGGTTGCTACCACACGACGCGCGAGCCGATGCGCTCGTTCGTCGACCGCATGAGCGCGCTCGAAGGCAAGGACAACATCCTGTCGGTGTCGCTGGGTCACGGCTTTCCGTGGGGCGACGTGCCGGTCGAAGGCACGCGTGTCATCGTCGTCACCGATAACGACAAGGCAGCCGGCGATGCGCTGGCGGAAAAACTTGGCCGCGAGCTGTGGGACATGCGCGACGAAATCACGCCCCGCTTCGTCGACATCGACACCGCGCTGACCGACGCTTTGGCCGAAAAGAACGGGCCGGTGGTGATCGCGGACATGGCGGACAATCCCGGTGGCGGCGGTCCCGGTGACAGCACCTTTATCATCCGGCGCATGCTGGAACGCGGCATCGGCATGGCCGCGGTCGGCGGCATCTGGGACCCGGTCGCGACGGGCATTTGTGTCGGCGCCGGTATCGGCGCGAAGTTCCCGTTGCGTCTCGGCGGCAAGACCGGTGCGGTGTCGGGCGAGCCTCTCGATCTCAAGGTCGAGGTTAAGAACATCGTCCGCAATCAATACGTCAAAAGCCTGGGCGGGTCGCTGCGCTACATGGGCGACGCGGTGTGGCTGCATGCCGAAGGGATCGATTTCGTCGTGCATTCGGACCGGACCCAGAACACGCATCCGCATTTCTTCGAAGCGCTTGGCATCGACCCTGCGGCGCAGCGCATTCTGATCGTCAAATCCATGCAGCATTTCCACGCCGAGTATTCGAAGATCGCCGACAAGATCATCTATTGTGCGGCGCCGGGAACGCTGGAATGGGACATGACCAAGGTGTCGCATGAAAAGATCGCCCGGCCGGTCTGGCCGATCGACGCCGATCCGTGGACGATTAACGAAGAACGGCCCTGGTGAGAAATCGCCAATGAAGGCGGCGCTGCGGATCGTTTGCGTCAACCTCGCCGTTCTCGCGACCGGCCTTCTGATCGTCGAACTGGCCCGCGACGTCGCCTTCGACGACGGCGATTTTTACGACCGTGTGCACAACGCGGATAGGGGCGCGGCAAAAATCGGTGATTATCTGTACGGCGCGTTGAAGAGCGTCCTGTAGCGCGCGATCAAAGCGGCAAGCGTATCCAGACCCGAAGCCCGCCCATCGGCGATTCGTCAAGCCTGATTTCGCCGCCGTGGCCTTGAATCGCGTCACGCGCAATCGACAGGCCCAGCCCGACGCCCCCGGTGCCCGGGTTGCGCGATTGTTCGAGCCGATAAAAAGGCCGGAACACGTCGGCGCGCTGATCTTCGGGGATGCCCGGCCCGTCATCGTCAATGACGATCTCGACCGCTTCGCCACGGATTCCGGCGCGGATCGAAATATGCTCGGCATAACGCATGGCGTTTTCGACCAGATTGGTGATGCAGCGGCGGAACCCGTTGGGCCGGATCGTGACATCGATACGTCCTTCGGTATGAAGATCGATGCGGGCATCGCGCCGCCGTGCCTGTCCGGCGACATCTTGCAGAAGTTGCGACAGATCGGTGGGCGCGGGTGTTTCGCCACCTTCGCCGCGCGCGAAAGCGAGATATCCCTCAAGCATCCGCTCCATCTCCGAGATATCTTCCTTGAGCGCGTCGGTGTCGTCGCTTTGGCCGAGCATTTCAAGTTGCAGCTTCATCCGCGTCAGCGGTGTGCGCAAATCATGCGATACGCCCGACAGCATGTCGGTGCGCTGCGCGATCTGGCGGCGAATGCGGTCGCGCATGGCAAGGAATGCGCTCGCGGCCTGGCGGACTTCGGTCGCGCCTTCGAGCTTGAAGGCCTCGACGGTGCGGCCCTTGCCGAAATCATCGGCGGCGGTGGCAAGGCGGCGGATCGGCTTGACCTGATTGCGCATGAAGATCATCGCCACGGCGAACAGGATCAGCGACGTGCCGATCATCCAGATCACGAACACATAGGTCGTCGAGCTGAACAGGCGCTTGCGGGTGGTGACGAGGCGCAATACCCCGTCGGCGAGCTGGACCTCGATTGCGACGTCGTTCTCCATGCTTGCGGTGTCGAGCGCGAAGGGCTTGTTGACGAACGATTGCAGCGATTCCGTCAGCATTTCCTCAAGCAGCCCGTTCGGCTTCGGCGGCTTATTGGCGAGAATTCGCCCGTTGTCGAAGGTGGCGCGGAATTCCATGTGCCGCGCGGCCAGATCGAAAATCCATTTGCGGTCTTCCGCTCCCGGGAATCGGCGCAGCAACGTCACCACCGCCGCCGTGTCTCCGGCAACCGATTTGGCGAGCCGAAGTGTCACCTTGTCCCAGTGGCTTTCGAAAAAGATGAGCGCCGAGACCACCTGCAATAACACCAGAGGCGTCACGATGATCAGCAGGGAACGGCCGAGCAGCGACTTCGGCAGGAAGCGCTTTACCGACTGACTCAAGGTCTTCGGAGGCGGTTGTTCGTTCTGCGGTTCGCCGATGTGGTCGTTCACGGTTGTTTCACCCGTTGCCTTACTTGATGTTTTACTTGTTATCGGGCCAAAGCACATACCCTTTGCCGCGAACGGTCTTCAGATAGCGGGGTTCGCGGGGGTCTTTTTCAATTTTGCGGCGAAGCCGCGTCACCTGCACGTCGATGGCGCGGCCCTCGCCGCCGGCATCGGTCGCCGATACCAGAGTGTCGCGCGACATGACCTGGCCCGACGTCGTGCCCAACGCACGCAGCAGCGCGATCTCGACTTCCGTCAGGTGCACCCGGCGGCCACGGCGGCGCATCTCGCCGCGTTCCAGCGAAAACACGGCATCGCCGAACAGAAGCTCGCGCGGTGTCTCCGGTTCCGGACGCGCACGTTTCAGAATCGAATGAATACGCAGCACCAGTTCGCGCGGCTCGAACGGTTTCGTCAGGTAATCGTCGCCGCCTTTCTCCAGGCCGCGGATGCGGTCCTCGGATTCGCTCATTGCGGTCAGCATGAGTATCGGTACGTCGTCGCCCTGGCGCAGTTTCTCGGCGAATTCGAGACCGCTTTCGCCCGGCATCATCAGGTCGAGAACGATCAGATCGAATGCGATGCTGCCCATCCAGCGGCGCGCTTCGGCGGCGTCGGCGGCGGCGGTTACCATAAAGCCGTTGTCGCCGAGGTACTTCGCCAACAACGTGCGCAGCCGATCGTCGTCATCGACGACCAGAATGTGCGGCATATCCTCGGGGTTGTCTTGCGTCATGCAGGCATTCTAGCGCCCCGTGCGGGCAGGGTCATGCGGAACCGTCGCCGAAGCAAACGTTCAGCTGCCATCCGGGTCGCCGCGTGTGACGCGGTTTCGGTCTTCTTCGTTGATCAGGCCGCGCAGCACGGTGCGGAAGCCGGCGACAGCGTCGGCACCGGCATGGCGGAACGCTTCGGCGATATGGCTGCTTTGGCGCTGCGTCAGCTCGTTTTCCAGCGCGCGACCTTTGTCGGCCAGATACAGCCGTCGGCGGCGCCGGTCCTCGGCGTCGGTAATCTGATCGATAAAGCCTTCCTCGACGAGCTGGCTGAGCACGCGCGACAGGCTTTGCTTGGTAATTTTCAGGATCGCCAGCAACTCGCCAACCGAGATCCCCGGATTGGCGCCGACGAAATAAATGATGCGGTGGTGCGCCCGTCCGAAGCCGTACGTTTCGAGCACGGCGTCGGCCTCGCCAGTGAAGTCGCGATAGGCGAAGAACAGAAGTTCAATGGCTTCGCGTAGATCCTCGTCGCGGAGGAACAGAGGATTGGCGCGAGGCCGGCCACGTGATTGCGGATCGGACATACCGGACTTTCCCGGAGCAAGGACGACAAGTCAATTAAAATTGGTCAGTGTTATTGACATATATGCTGGAAACTGATACTTGACGCAATATCCAAGTTAACATGACTCAAGATACGAAAGAAAATTACAATGTCTGGTCCTAATTTTGCCGATCGTGACGGAAAGATCTGGTTCAACGGCGAGCTCATTGAATGGCGCGACGCCAAGGTTCACGTGCTGACGCATGGTCTGCACTACGCCTCTTCGGTATTCGAGGGCGAACGCATGTACGGCGGGACCATTTTCAAACTGCGCCAGCATACCGAGCGGCTGTTTTTTTCGGCCGGCGAGCTGGGTTTCGAAATCCCCTACAGCGTCGAGGAAATCGATGCCGCATGCAATCTGGTGTGCGAGGCCAACGGCATTACTGAAGGCTACATCCGACCGGTGGCGTGGCGCGGCAGCGAGATGATGGGCGTGTCCGCACAGGACAACAAGATCAACGTCGCCATCGCGGCGTGGGAATGGCCGTCGTACTTCTCGCCGGAAGCGCGGATGAACGGGATCAAGCTGCAGTTGTCCAAATGGAAGCGCCCGAGCGCGGAAACCGAGCCGGTGCACGCCAAGGCAGCGGGTCTCTATATGATTTGCACGCTGTCCAAGCACACGGCCGAGGCCGCCGGGTTCCAGGACGCGCTGATGCTCGATTACCGTGGCCAGGTCGCCGAAGCGACCGGCGCCAACGTCTTCTTCGTGATGCCGGACGGTAAGCTGCATACGCCGACGCCGGATTGCTTCTTGAACGGCATCACCCGCCAGACCGTGATCGAGCTCGCCAAGAAGCGCGGCATCGAGGTCGTCGAGCGCGCCATCATGCCGGAAGAAATGGCCGACGCGACCGAATGCTTCCTGACCGGAAGCGCCGCTGAGGTGACGCCGGTCAGCCTTATCGGTGACTATACGTTCACGCCGGGCGAGATCTGCCGTCAGATGATGGAAGATTATGATCGTGCCGTCGGCAAAACGAGCGCCGAGGCTGCCGCCTGATTCAAGCGGTTTTCTGATCTGCGTTTGCCGCCGATCCCGGGTTGCCGGGCGGCGGCATTCGTTTGTGGATTTTTTGTTTAAAACAATTCAACAATTGTTTAAGTATCGATTATGGTGAACGTTGTACAACAATTGGATACAGGTGATTCGTTGCCGGATCTCGATACGCGGCGCGAGATTTCCGATCTGTTTCGGATTCTCGGCGACCCGAGCCGGCTCGGGATCGTCTATGCGTGTTTGCGTGCGCCGATGGCGGCGGGCGACATCGCCACGCGGCTGGGTATTTCGGCATCGCTGGCGAGCCACCATCTCAGGCTGTTGCGCGCGGCGCGTCTGGTCCGAGCGGAACGCCAGGGCAAGCATGTCTATTACACCGCTGCCGACGATCACGTGATCCGCGTGCTGTCCGATATGGCGGACCATGCTGCGGAGCCGGTTTCCGAGGACGGCGTATGAGCGCATGTTGCCATGAGCACGGTCCGGCACCGGGGAGCGACGTGACCCTTGCGCAGCGCCGCGCTCTTTGGGCGGCGCTGATCATCAACGCCGTCATGTTCGTTGCCGAAATGACCGGCGCGTTCTTTAGCCAATCCGTCGGATTGCAGGCCGACGCCGTCGATTTTTTCGGCGATGCGGCGAATTATGGGCTGTCGCTGGCCGTACTCGGCATGGGGCTTGCTGTCCGCTCGAAGGTTGCCCTGATCAAGGGGGTGACCATGATCGCATTCGGCGTTTGGGTCGGCGGCACGATCATTCATCACGCCATGAGCGGCACCGTGCCGGCGGCCTCGGTCATGGGGGCGGTCGGTTTCGCGGCCCTTTGCGCCAATGTCATTTGCGCCGTGGTGCTGTTCAAGTTCCGTGGTCAGGATGCGAACATGAAATCCGTCTGGATATGCTCCAGAAACGACGCCATTTCCAACATTGCAGTGATGCTCGCCGCGTCCGGCGTCTGGGTCAGCGCCAGCGGTGTCCCGGATCTGATTGTCGGTGCGTTGATCGGCGCGCTCGCACTCAGCGGCGGCGTGCAGGTCGTGCGTGCAGCGCTGGGCGAACGCCGGGAACTCGCGGCGGCGCGCGAAAACGAACGACCGGCGCCGGCCGTCGGCGACGATTAGACCTGCTTTCATAAAATTGACCCATGACAATGCGGACGAATATGCCTGAAATTAGGGTATGCGCGATCATGTGAACGAGGAGGTTTCCCGATGACCCGCCCCAACGATCATGCAGTGACGAATTCCGCCAATGCCAGCCCGCCGCCGCCCGGCCTCGGGTTCGATGCCTACAGTCCCGCCGAAATCGCCGTGCGCGTGGAAAATGCGGGGGCGGCCAAGGCTTCGCTGCCCGCGCTCAGCACTTTCACGCTGGCGCTGCTGGCGGGGGCCTTCATCGCTTTCGGCGGCATGCTGTTTACGCTGGTGATGACGGGCAACGGCCTCGGCCTCGGCCCCGGAAGGCTGCTCGGCGGCGTTGCGTTTTCGCTGGGCCTGATTCTCGTCGTTGTCGGCGGCGCGGAACTATTTACCGGGAATAACCTGATCGTCATGGCCTGGGCCGACCGCAAGGTCAGCACGGGCGGGCTATTGAAGAACTGGATCATCGTGTTTGTCGGCAATGTTATCGGCAGCCTCGGCATGGCGATTCTGGTGGCGTTGTCCGGGACGCTCGATGTCGGTGGCGGCGCGGTCGCCAAGACGGCGATCTCGATTGCCGAAGCCAAGGTCGCGATCCCGCCGTTGGCGGCTTTCGTGCGGGGGCTACTGTGCAATGCGCTGGTGTGCCTTGCCGTGTGGCTGTGCTTTGCGGCGCATTCCGTCAGCGGAAAAATCCTGGCGATTGTCTTTCCCATTGCGGCCTTCGTCGCGCTCGGGTTCGAGCACTCCATCGCCAACGCCTACCTTATCCCGGTTGGCTATCTGGCCGGTGCGGATGTCACGCTGGCCGGGGCATTGGGCAACATCGTGCCGGTCACGGCGGGCAATATCGTTGGCGGCAGCGTTTTCGTGGCGATGGTCTATTGGGTAATTTATCGGCGCGGAAAATAACCGCTGAATCAATAAGATGTCGCGAAATGGGTTGAATATCGCGCAATATGTGCGTATAAAGTCACTCAATCGGGCATAAACACAGATTTTTCAACATTTTTGCCCATGATTATTCAAAGGGCGAACCACAACTCGTGCACATACTGATTGAAATTTTCGGGGGCGTTGCGTTGATGCTTTGGGGCATCCGCATGGTCCGAACCGGTGTCATGCGCTCATTCGGCGCGGAACTGCGCCGTGCGCTTTCGTTGACGGCCGGCAAGCCGCTGCGCGCGTTCGGCGTTGGCTTCGGGGTCACGGCGATCTTGCAAAGCTCGACGGCAACGGCGCTGATTCTCTCGTCGTTTGCCGGGCGCGGCCTGATCACCGGTGCGGCGGCGCTGGCAATTATTCTTGGTGCCGATGTCGGTACCACGGTCGTCGTGCAGGTGCTCTCGTTCGACCTGACATGGTTGTCGCCGTTGTTGATCGGGGCCGGCGTGATGGCCTTCCTGTCATCGGAATCAAGTCACCGCCGGGCGCTGGCTCGTGCCGCCATCGGACTCGGCCTGATCCTGCTGGCGTTGCAGTTGATCGGCCAGGCGTCCGTGCCTTTGCGCACCAACGAAACGCTGGCGTTGATCCTCAAGCCGCTGACCGATGAAATTCTGCTGGCCGTGACGCTGACGGCGGTCCTCACATGGATGGCCCATTCCAGTGTTGCCGTGGTGCTGTTCGTGATGTCGCTGGCGGCGCTGCAGGTGCTGAACATGCAGCTCGCTTTGGCCATGGTGCTGGGCGCGAATCTCGGCGGGGCCTTCATTCCGGTGGTCGCCACGCTCGGCGAAAAACCGGCGGGCCGCCGCGTCGCCGTCGGCAACCTGATGATGCGCGGCACGGGCGTGTTGGTCTGCATCGCGGCGCTGCCGTGGGTACAGCCGTATCTGTCCATGCTCGACGATCACCCGGCGCGGATGATCGCCAACTTCCATACCATCTTCAATATCGCGCTGGCGCTGACGTTCCTGCCGTTCGTCGCAATCGTGCATCGACTGACGCAGCGGATGATCGCGGCCCCGGCTGCCACCGACGACCCGGGCGCGCCGCGCTATCTCGATGCGACGTCGCTCGACACGCCGTCCGTGGCGTTGGTGTGTGCGTCGCGCGAGGCATTGTCGATGGGCGACACGGTGCGCGACATGCTGGCGCAAAGCCTCGACGTGTTCCAGAAGAACGATACCGAACAGGTGCGCGAAATCGAGCGCATGGACGACACCGTCGACGGCCTGCACGAGGCGATCAAGCTGTACGTGACCCGGCTGTCCAAGGAAGAACTGGACCGCGATGAAAGCGAACGCACCGTCGAAGTGCTGAGCTTCACCACCAACCTGGAACACATCGGCGATATCATCGACAAGAACCTGATGGATCTGGCGGCGAAGAAAATCAAGAAGCGTGCGAGCTTCTCGGCACAGGGTCTGGAAGAACTGCAGATGTTCCATGCGCGTATTCTGGAGAACTTCGATCTGGCGATGAACGTGTTCATGTCCGGCGATCTCGACATGGCGCGGACATTGATACGCCAGAAGGTCGGGGTACGCGATCTGGAACGCAACTTCGCAGAAACGCACTATGCACGGATTGCCGCCGGGCGCGCCGATTCCATCGAAAGCAGCTCGCTTCATCTGGATGTGCTGCGCGATCTGAAACGGATCAACGGCCACCTGACGTCGGTTGCCTATCCGATTCTCGACCGGGCCGGCGAGCTGACGCAAAGCCGCCTTCGCGACGAAGCCGACGAGGTCGAGCAGCGAGCTGCGCGCCTCAACCCGTGCGCGCCCGGCGAAGCGCCGTCGTCCTGACACCGCGCCCGCCGTCCTGATTCGGCCCAACGTCGTCCTGATACCGCTAACGTCGTCCTGAACTTGATTCAGGACCCATGATTCCCGGCACGACCCGAGCGTGAAGGCATGGACCCTGAATCAAGTTCAGGGTGACGGGGGGGCGCACAGGGTGACGGGGGGGGGCGCACAGGGTGACGAGGGGCACTCAGGGTGACGGGGTGTCATTCAAGGTGACGGGGGTTCTTTCCCCGAAAGAATCTCCAACGTTCGTGGATCGCGCGCACCGCCATAAAAGGCGTGCAGTGCATCCGCGAACACGGGGCCGCCACCGGCGGCCTCGAACAACGTCAGGCACGATCTGAACTTCACCGCATCGATGCCGCCGAGGATGGTTTCGGCGGGCGTGTCCCTGTGGCTTAGCATCAGCTTCACGGCCTCGACCAACCGGGGGCCGAGCACCGGGTGCGCCAGATACGCCTTGGCGGCGGCCTGCGACGGCAGCGCGTAATGCACGGCGGTCGGGCTGTGGCCGAGGCCGGCGATCTGCGGAAAGACAAACCATATCCAGTGCGTCCGCTTGGCGCCGGCCGAAAGCTCGGCTGCGACGCGCGCCCAAACCGGATCCTGCGCGGAGACGAAACGTTCGAGGTCGAACGGGTCGCTCACGATTTCGCTCTAGAAGTTGTCTTTCCGGCGCCGCACTTCGGCGAAGACATCGACGATGTCGGCGCCGGCCATGCCGAGTGTCGCCTGAATATCGGCGCTATCGGGGCGCAAAAACGGATTGGTCCGGCGTTCCTGGGCCAGCGTTGACGGCACCGTCGGAATGCCCTTGGTGCGCTTGTCATCGACCTCGTTCATCAGCTTGATCAAATCGTCGTTGTTGGGCTCGACGCTGAGCGCGAAACGGCCGTTGGATTGGGTGTATTCGTGCGCGCAATAGACCTGCGTTTCGCCCGGCAGTGCATCGAATTTGGCCAGCGAGTTGACCATCTGCGCCGGGGTGCCCTCGAACAGCCGCCCGCAGCCCATGACGAACAAGGTGTCGCCGCAGAACAGCGCGTCCGAGCCGGCAAACCAATAGGCGATGTGGCCGCGTGTGTGCCCCGGCACGTCGAACACTTTGGCTTCGGCATTGCCAAGCATGTAGGTGTCGCCGTCGCCCACCTCGACATCAATCCCGGGGATGCGGTCCCGGTCGGCGCGCGGGCCGACGATGGTGCACCCGGTGGCGGCCTTCAATTCCATGTTGCCGCCGGTGTGGTCGTTGTGGTGATGCGTGTTCAGAACATGCGTCAGCGTCCAGCCGGTCTGTTCCAGCGTGTCCAGCACCGGCCCCGCGACTGCCGGGTCGACGACGCCGGTGGCGCCCGTTTCCGGACAATGCGCCAAATAGACGTAGTTGTCGTTGAGCACCGGGATTTGTTTGATTTCGAGCTTGCTCATCGCGTTCCCCTTAAAAGACCGAACCCCGCCGTTGCGGGCGGGGTCCGAAATTTCAAACCGTAACCCCGATGGGTCGGTTTACAGATTCTGTTCGATCCACTGCAGAAGCTGGCTTTTCGGCAGCGCCCCGACCTTGGTGTCGGCGACCTCGCCGTCCTTGAACAGCATCAGCGTCGGAATTCCGCGCACGCCGTAATTGCTCGGCGTTTCCGGGTTGTCGTCGATATTGATCTTGGCGATGGTGACCTTGTCGCCCATTTCCGCCGAGATTTCCTCGAGCGCCGGGGCGATCTGCTTGCACGGTCCGCACCATTCGGCCCAGAAATCAACGACGACGGGGCCGGATGCGCCGAGGACGTCTTCCTGAAATGAGCTATCGGTTACTTGCTTGGGCATAGGTGTGTCCCTTCAAAAAAGCCTGCATTATTAATCGGTGTTTCTGCGCCACCGGTCACGCGACTCCCACGAATCTAGGTAGCTCCCCGAACCCCGTCAAGGTGCCTCGGCGGCCATCAATTCGTCCGGTAATTCCATACACTTGGGACCATCTGTCCACAGCAAAAACGCGCGTACCGGCAAATCCGGGAAAATCTGCCGCAGCGCGGCGCGATATGTCGCCATCTGCTTGAGGTACAAAGGCGCAACGTCCTCGGGGCGCGACGGCGGAGGACGGTTGGTTTTGAAGTCGACGATCAGCAGTTCATCGGCGGTCAGCACCAGCCGGTCGATCTGCCCGGAAATCACGCGCGGGCCGTCGCGTGTGTCGATGCTGCCGGTCACCGGCACCTCGGCGCGGGACCCGGGGCCGAACACGGCGGCAAAGTCCGGGTCTTCCAGCACCGCCATCACCTCGTCGCAGAGCGCCGTCTGTGCGGCAGTATCGAAGCCGTGCGCCGGGCGGGCGATATAGGATTTTGCCGCGTCGCGGCGAACATCGGCGGGCAGTTCCGGCAGCGTCTGCATCAATGCATGCACCACGTTGCCGCGCTTGAACCGCTGGCCGTCGTCGGTGTCCAGCGGCGAACGCGCCGGCGGCTCCTCGTCGTCGGGGCGGGACGGGCTCAGCGGTTTCGGCGGCAAAGGCTCGGCCCCGGGCGCGCGACAAGCCCAATCGGGTAGCGGCGCGTCGCCCTCGGCATCGCGCTCGAATACGCCAGCGCCGTCCGGGGTTGCCGTTTGCGGTTTGGCGTACGTCAGCCGGATACGACCGTCGGCTTCGGTTTCCGTTGCCGCATCGTCGCCCAGCGACCCCATGGCGCGCTCGACCATGTCGTACCAGTTCGATACGTCCTTGGCCTGGCGCTTGGTGGTGAAGCCGGTGACATAAAGCCGATCCTTGGCGCGCGTCAGCGCCACGTACAGAAGCCGGCGGTATTCCTGCAATGCCTCGTCGCGCTTTTGCTGCTTGATGTCTTTCAGCGCCTCGGTTTCGTTGTCGGAGAACGCGGGCCAGATCGGGATATCGCCGCCGTCCGGCCATCTGATCTTGTCGTCGGTCTGCGGCGCCGGGACGGAACACGCATCGGCCAGGAAAACGATTTCCGCCTGCAGCCCCTTGGCGCCGTGGACGGTCATGACGCGGACCTCGTTCCGGCCCTGTTCGAGATCACGTTTGACCTCGGTGCCGCCGATTTCCAGCCAGTGCAAAAAGCCTTCCATGGACGGCACGTGATCGCCCTCGAAATCCAGCGCAGCGGCCAGGAAATCGTCGATCGGATCGGCGGCGTCGGGGCCGAGCCGCGCCAACAGAGCCTTGCGTCCGGCGTCGGTGTGCAGGACCTCCGAAAAGAACTCGAACGGCGGCATGAAGTCGGCGCGCCCGCGCCAAGTGGCAATCCGCGTCCAGGCTTGCGTATATGCGCCATCATCATGTTGCCGGTCGCGCAGCGCCTCCAGCAGCGTGCCGCTGCGGCCGTGGGCAAGGTCGAACAACTGATCCTCGCTCAGGCCGACCAACGGCCCCTTGAGCACCGTCGCCGTATTCAGATCGTCATCCGGCAGCAGTGTCAGGCGGCCAAGCGCAACCAGGTCCTTGATGACAAGCTGATCGGGCAGGATCATCCGGTCACGGCCGGACACCGGAATGTTGCGTTCCTTCAGCGCCGCGACCAGCGTTTCCGCCAGCCGGCCCCGCCGTTGCAGCAAAATCAGCACATCGCCCGGGCGCACCGGGCGTCCCTGCGCAGGCAGCATTTCGCCCACGTCGAGCCAGCCTTTCACGGTGTCGGCGATACGCACCGCGACGCGCGCCAGCGGGCTGTCGGCGGCGACGTGATCAAGCGGCACGTACCAGGGATCTTCCTCGCCGTCGTCCTCGCGGGGTTCTTCCTTTGGCCACAGCGTGACGCTGCCGGCTTGACCCTGCCGCGCCGAACGGTGCGCGACCTTGTGGCCGTCGAAGCTGAGACCGCGCGCCGCGATCTCGTCGTCAAAGACCCGGTCGACGATATCCAGAATGACCGGTGCGGACCGAAAGCTTTCGGCCATGTCGAGCGGCTTCCACTCCTGGCCGATGGTTCGCACCTGATCGCCGAAACGATTGCGCATGGTGCCGAACATGACCGGGTCGGCGCCCTGAAAACTGTAGATCGACTGTTTTTCATCGCCGACGGCGAACATGGTACGGGGGCGCTCGGCGGTTTCCTCGTAGCGGCTGGCACCAGCGAAAAAGTCGGACGCGATTTCCTCGATCACCTGCCACTGCTCGGGGCTGGTGTCCTGTGCCTCGTCGACCAGCACGTGTTCGATACCGCCATCGAGCTTGTAATGCACCCAGCTTACACCGGCGGCGCTGCTCAGGAGCGCCGAGGCGTGCTGGATCAAGTCATCGTAATCGAGACGCGCATGGCGCTGCTTGATCCCTTCATAGGCATCGATCAGTGCCGCGCCGACCGTGATCAGTGCGCGCGTTGCGGCGGCGATGTTGATGGCCTTCAAAAGATCGCCGACAGCAATACAGCGTGCCCCCAATTCGTGCGCCAGCGGCAATGCATCGGCGTCGGCGGTCAACGCACCCTTGGACATCAACGTCTTGTCGGCTTTCAGATCGCCGTCCTTTTTCAGAAAGATCGCTGCGTACAGGTCATGCCAACAGGTTTCGCGCTGTTCCGGCTGCATGGCCAGCCATTGCCGCGCATCGCGGGCGAAACCGTTGTTGGTGGCAGCACCCTCGTCCCACGCGGCGGCGAGCCGTTCCAGCATCGCTTTGGTGGCATCGTCGATCTGGCAGGCATCGCGAATGACGTCTTCCGCGCTCAGCCCCGGTTCGATACCGAGGGAACGGTACACCGCGTCGGCCAACGCCGCAGGGCCGCCATGGCTGTCGAGCGCGCTCCGGAATTTCGCGCGGGTGCCGTCCAGTTCTTTCATCAGCCCGGCGAACTGTTCCTCGTTGACCAGACCGGCAATCGCCGAAAGCGCGCCGGTCAGGTCCGTGCCGCGTGCCGCCGCCTGGCTCAACACGACGTCGCGGGCCTGCAGTTGCAATTCGCGCTGGTCACGGTCGTCCATGACGCGGAAGTCCGGGGCGATCCGCGCTTCCAGCGGAAAGCGACCGAGAAGGGATTCGCAGAATGCGTGGATGGTCCGGATGCGCAGTCCTTCGGGCGCTTCCAGGGTCATCGCGAACAGTTGTCTTGCGCGGGTCAGCAGTTCCGGGTCGTCCGGCGTTTCGCCGAGGGCACGAAGTTCCTCGCGGAGAACGTCGTCGGGCATTGCCGACCACTTGCCGAGAAGATCGGCCAGCCGGTTGGCCATTTCCGCAGCGGCGGCCTTGGTGAATGTCAGGCACAAAATCCGTTCCGGGGCGACGCCCGCCAGAAGCAATCGCGAGATCCGATCGACCAGCACCCCGGTTTTCCCGGTGCCGGCGTTGGCCGACACCCAGACCGAGGCTTCGGGTTGCGCGGCGGCGATCTGCTGGCCAGTGCGCTTGCGAATTTTGAAGGCGGGCGCGTTCATGCGTCCTCCTCGCCGGCACCGCGCCATTCGGCGACACGGGCCAGATGATCGTAGTCGCTGTAGCGATTCTCGAACTGCGGACGCGGCACGGAAAGGTATGGGTGCGCCGGGTCGGCATAGTGCGCGATCAGCCGGTGTACGCCCGTCAGCGTCTTGTCGATCAGCGCCGGAATGTCGAGCTTGAGCCGCTTTTCCTCGCCCGGCGTGCGCCCGCCGGACAAGCGAATATACATCAATTCGGCGGCGTCTTCGGCGGGCACGCCCTTGAACGCGCCGTTCTTCGCCATGACGGCTTCCAGCGGCAACTGCGGGCTGAAGCCGCTTTCGACCTGCGATGCCGAAGGTGCGAAACCGGTCTTATAATCGATGATCGACAAGCCGATATCCGCACGATGGTCGATGCGGTCGGGCTTGGCGGTGATGGTGAAGCCGCCGGGTACGGCATCGATTTCATAAGTGCCGAAATCCTCGGCGAAGTTGATCTCCCAGCCCGCTGCCAGCCGGGCGCGCTGCCAGTCCGCGAACCACGTAGCGATACGCTCGAAGCGCGGCCACCAGAAAGCACGCACGCCGGGCCGCGCCAGATGTTCGGCAAAGACCCGCTCGCCGATCTCCAGCAACTTGCGTTCGGCATCGTCGGGGACGCTGTCGGGATAGGCCTGCACGAAATCTTCGAGAACCTCGTGGATCAGGTTGCCGCGCTCTGCCGCGCCGGGATCGGCATCGAGCGGGTCGATGGCCCGGAGCTTCAGGATGTGGCGGGCATAGATTGCATACGGGTCACGGATCAGCGTTTCGATCTGCGTCACCGACAGGCTTTTTGGCCGCGCGTCGAGCGGCGGGGCCGGTTTCGGCGCAGCGATGGCGACACGCGGCGCTTCGTCGAGTTTATCGGCCCAGTGCAGCCAGGGCGCATCGGGATCGGGGCCGAGACGATCCGCCGCACCGGCGCGTTCCAGCAGGTTATCGATCCTGAGCAGCCAGCGCGACGGCACCGTCGGCGCGCCGCCAACGCGCTCGGCACGGGTCAGGATAACCTCGGGCGCGGCGAAGGCTTGCTGGAAATCATGCGCCGTCAGGCCAACGCGGCGCTCCGGCATCTCAAGACCGATTTCCGTCATCATCGGGCGGCTCATCCACGGGTTGCTTTCCGGCTCCGGCGGCCAGGTGCCTTCGTTAAGGCCGCCCAGGATGACTGTGTCGGCGTGTTGCAGGCGGGCTTCCAGCAGGCCCCAGATATGCAGGCGCGGATGTGCGCCGAAGCGCGGACGGACGACCCGGCCCGCCATGAGGCCGTCGAACATCGCGGCATATGTCGCGCCCGGCTGGCGGCCCAGCACGTCAATGGCATCCGCCAACTCGGCGACGAAGCGCGCCGCGTTGTCACCGGCATCTCCGGCCCAGAGCCGCCCTGCGCCGGATAGATCCTGCGTGGCGGCCAATGCTTCGGCGGCGGCGATGTGTGCGTTCAGCACGTCGGCGAATGCGGCGGTCTCGGCGGACAGCAGCTCAAGCAGGGGGGACAGCGCGCCGTCGACGATATCGATCAGTGGACGAAGATGTGCGGTTTTCGGGTTGCTGCCGAGCGCGGCGCGTAACCCGTGGATACCCGGTGCCGGGCGCGGTCCGCGCAGTGCGGCGATCTCGAAGCCGCGGACGAGGCTGCGGAAATCGGCGGTTTCCAGTCCGCCGGACGCCAACGGGTGTTTCAAAAGCGCCAGCAGGGCAACCGGCGCCAAGCGCTCCGCACAGGCATCGGCGACGAGTCGCAGGAACGCCCCCGGTGGCGTCTGCGCCAAAGGTATGCCGGCGGAATCGTCGACCTCCACATTCCAGCGTTTAAGCGCCGCCGCGACGCGCCGGGCCAGCGCGCGGTCGGGCGTGATCAGCGCACATGTCTTTTCCGGAATCTCAAGGGTGCGGCGCATGGCCAGCGTGATGACGGCGGCTTCATCGCTTGGCCCGGGACAATCGATGCGAGATACGTTCTTCAATGCAGCGGCAATGTCGTCCTGCGCCGGAACATCGGGGAGCGCGGCGCGGGCCGGGGTAAGCGCCGTCGAGATCAGGCGACTGCGCGCGTGCGCCGGAGTACCGGTGAAATCGGCGACGGCCTCGCGCGTAACGTCGAGCCGGGCCAGAAGCTGCTTGAGGCCGAATTGCGGATGCGTCGGCCCCAACTGATCCCAGGCGTCGTCGCTCATGTTTGTGTCGAGGCCCGGCAGAACGACCATGCCCTGCGGTAACCCGGCGATCACTGCCAGAAGATCGGCGGTCGCCGGTATCGAGCCGGTCGACCCCGCCGCGATTACCGGGGTCGCTGGCGGCATTTCCGACCAAAGCCGGGCCTGTGCGCCGAGCAGCGCATTGCGCCGTGCCGCCGGGTCGAGGCAGCCTTCGGCGGCGAGGATGTTCGGCCAGGCGGAAATAAGGATCTCCAGAAAACGCAGCACTTGCTGCCAATGTTCGGCGTAGTCGGTGTCGTCCCCGACAAGGCTGCGAATATCTTCGGGGTTGCAGTTCTCCGTCGCCAGCCGGTCGATCAGCTTGGCCAGTTCGAGGGCCAGTGCCGTCGCCTGTTCCGGGTGCATACGGTGATCCGGCAGCGCCATGACGGCGCAACTCAAAAGCAACTGACGGCGCAACGAGGGGATCGCGGGTGCCAGCCCCAGCGCTTCCGCCGCGCCTGGCGGCAAGCCGGCCTCGGCGATCGACAGCTCTTCCTCGTCCATGTCGCCGAGCGGCGTCATGGTCGGCAGTAACTGCGCGCGACCGCCGCTTTGGCGCAGGAACGCTTCGGCCAGCGCCCGGCAGGCACGCCGGGTCGGCAGCAAAATCCGCATTTCCGCGAGTTTCATGGGGTCGGCGCCGGCGTGATCCAGCAGCCGCGCCGCAAGCGCATCGACAAAGGCGACGCCGCTATCAATCGTGACTATGCGTGGCGCCGGTCGGTCGAACATGATTTCCTATCTTTTCCGTTCGCCGGCAAAGGGCTCGTTCAGGAAGGCCTCCGCCTCTTTCAGGCCGCGTGGCGTGCCGATGTGAAACCATTCGCCGTCGTGAATAACACCATACAGCCGGTCCGCCTCGATGGCCTTGTCGAACACCGCATTGAGCGACCACGCACCGTTCGGGCTGTCGTCGAAAATACGCGGGTGCAGAATCTGCACACCGGCAAAGAGCCACGGGGCCACTTCGGATTCCGGACGCCGGGTCAACCGCCCCATCGGGTCGGCGAGGAAATCGCCCTGTCCCAAATAGCCATGGCTTTCCGGGGTCGAATGCAAAAGCAAAAGCCCGTCCATGAGGTCGTCCTTCCATTCGCGCGCCAGGCGCAGCAGGGTATCTTCGTATCCATCGAGCCAGAACGCATCGGAATTCATAACATAGAACGGATGGGTGCCAGATTCGGTCAGGTATCCGAGCGCGTTTTTGACGCCGCCGCCGGTTTCCAGCAAATCCGGCTCTTCGGTGAAGATGATTTCGAGACGGTCTTCGCCGGCAAGGTAGTCGCGGATCTGGTCGCCCAGATAGTGCAGGTTGACGACGGCCCGCGTCACGCCGGTCCGCGCAAGGCGGTCCATGACATGGCCGATCAGAGGCTTGCCGTTCAGCGCCAGCATCGGCTTCGGCGTCGTGTCGGTCAGGGGCTTCATGCGCTTGCCGTACCCGGCCGACAGCACCATGGCGACCTTGGGGATTTCAACGTTCATGCAGGGTCTCCGGTTTTCTTGTTATTGGCATCGGGGATCACGCGGATCGCGGCCGGCACGTTCTCGCCGAACCATCGGGCGACGGGCGCAAGTGCGCTATGGCCGAGGTCATGTTCCAAAAGTCGCCAGACGCGCGGAATGTGCTCCAGATACCGGTCCTTGCCGTCGCGGCGGCAGAGCCGCGTGAAGATACCGATAACCTTGGCGTGCCGTCCGGCGCCGAGGATGGCGATGTCGCGCCGGAGCGTGGTTTCATGGGCATCGCCGTACGCGGCGACGTAACGTGCAATCAGCCGGTCGGCGCGTGCATGATCGACGTCGCGCCGGGCATCTTCGATCAGCGACATCAGGTCATAGGCGCGCGCCCCGATCAGCGCGTCCTGAAAATCCAGCAATCCGCAGCGCGCGGTCCCGGCCCGGTCCGCCAGCCACATAAGGTTGTCGACGTGAAAATCCCGGAGCACCAAGGTCTCGCGTTTTTCCGCGACGTCGGCGAAGGCCGCCCGCCAGGCGTCTTCGTAGTCTTTGCGTACGTCGTCCGTGACCGGCGCGCCGACAGCGGGCATGTACCAGTCGACGAACAGCGTTGCCTCGGCCAACAGCTTTTCCATGTCATAGGGCGGAATGTCGGCGGGCGCGGTCTTCGCCGATGACAGCTCGTGCAGATGCACCAGCGCATCGACCGCGATGTCGTATAGCTGTTCCTGGTCGCCGCCGGCGTCGAACACGCGGGTATAGGTATCGTCGCCGAGATCTTCGAGTAACAGGAAACCGCGCCGTTCATCCTCGGCCAGAATGCGCGGGGCGCTGAAGCCGAGTTGCGCCAGATAGCGCGCCACGGTGACGAACGGGCGAATGTCCTCTTCGGCGGGCGGTGCATCCATCAGCACGCAATGCCGCTCGTTCAATTGCACGCGGTAATAACTGCGGAACGAAGCGTCGGCGGCCAGAACGTTGACCTTGGCTCCGGCCCATCCGGCGTTGGCCAGAAAGGTCATGCGCGGCTCGGCACGCTTATCCATTGGTGGGGACTCCGTCAAATACGCCGGCCAGCCGCTCGGCCCAGCGGGCGTTGCCGGAAATCATGAAGCGCCGCCCGGTCGGGCCGGATTCGGCGATGTATACCTTGAGATGGTCTTGCGGCAGCAACGTGCCCAGCCGGTCCGGCCATTCGATCAGGCTGACGGCGTCGGCAAAGGCATCCTCTATCCCCAGTTCGAAGGCCTCGTCCGGATCCTCGATCCGGTAAAGATCGAAATGCCAGACTTCGAGCGTGCCGCGCCGGTATGTCTGTACCAGTGTGAACGTCGGGCTCGGCACGTCTTCGGGATCGCCCGGGAGTGCATTGATCAGGGCGCGGGCAAAGGCGGTCTTGCCGGTCCCCAGTGTGCCGTCGAGTGCAATGATATCGCCCGGCGCGAGGACGCGGCCAAGCGCGGCCGCAAGGGTGCGGGTGCCGTTCTCGTCGGCCACGGAGACGTCTGCGATGGTGCCTGCCTGATCGCGCATGTTTGCGTTTGTATATGCCGCTTCGGCGGCGAACAAGACTTGAACCGCCGCGCGTGCGCACCCATCCTAGTGCTGCGTCCGTGCGAACACTCATCCAGCCGTGGCGGACGCCGGAGAAAGGACCAGATGACGTGACCGCTAACGCCGCCACCACGGAAATAACCGAGCGCTTTTCGACCGATGTCGCAATTGTCGGCGCGGGCCCGGTCGGGCTGTTTGCCGTGTTCGAATGCGGCATGCTGGGGATGAAATGCCGGGTCATCGACGCGCTTGAGGATATCGGCGGGCAATGTTCGGCCCTGTATCCGGAAAAACCCATTTTCGATATTCCGGCACAACCGGAACTTTCCGCGGCCGACCTGATCCGTAATCTTGAACGCCAGATCGCCCCGTTCGAGCCGCATATTCATCTGAGCCAGCAGGTCACCGGCCTTGCCGGCAAGGCCGGGGACTTCCGGCTGACGACGTCGGCGGGCGTGGAGATTGCCGCCAAGGTGGTGATCATCGCCGCCGGTGTCGGTGCGTTCGGGCCGAAGCGTCCGCCGCTGGCGGGAATAGAGACGTATGAGGCGCAAGGGCCGGGGCTGGGCGTCAAGTATTTGGTCCGCAGGGTCAAGGATTTCGCCGGCAAGCGCGTGGTCATCGCCGGCGGCGGCGACAGTGCGGTCGACTGGGCGATCCAGTTGTCGGGCGTTGCCGCCAAGGTGCACGTGGTGCATCGCCGTGCACGCTTCCGCGCCATGGACGAAAGCGTGCGCCGAATGACGGATCTGGCCGCCGACGGTCTGATCGATCTGGTCACGCCCTATCAGCTGCATGCGCTGGAAGGCGACAATGGCACGTTGTCCGGGGTTGTCGTGGCCGATCTCGACGGTGGCGAGCGGCGCATCGACGCCGATGTGCTGTTGCCGTTCTTCGGTTTGTCGCAGAGCCTTGGCCCTGTGCACGATTGGGGGCTGGACGCGGACAGCGCCGGTATTCCGGTCAACGGGACAACGGCGGAAACGACCGTGCCCGGCATCTATGCCATCGGCGACGTCGCGACGTATCCGGGAAAGCTGAAGCTGATCCTGACCGGGTTTTCCGAAGCCGCGTTCGCCGCGCATCATGCGTATCCGGTGATATTCCCGGAAAAGGCGCTGCATTTCGAATATTCGACGACAAAAGGCGTGCCGTCCGGAAGTTGACAGGTTGGCATCAGCTTCGCCCGGCATAGTGCGCATACCAAAAAAACAATGGAGTTATCCATGAACGTTCGACGTGCTCTTGTCGTGCTTACGCTGATCGTCGCCCTGCCGCTGCCTGCAATGGCAACGAACCATGGCGATCCTGCGCGTGGAGAGAAACTGGCGCAGGGCTGCCGGGATTGCCACGGTGTCGGCGGTGAAAACCGGATCGAGGGGTTTCCGAATCTCGCAAGCCAGAAATACAACTACTTGATAAAGCAGTTGCGCGAAATGCGGACGACGGCAAAGGAACGTTACGGCCAGAAAACCGCGACGTCGGCGGCAGCGAAGACGCTGCTCCGTGCGAAACGGACCAACGAGGCCATGGACCCGTTCGTGGTCGACCTGAGTGACGAGGATATCCGCGATCTGTCGGCGTATTATTCGGAGCTTCCCTGCGACGCGGTTATGACCGGCGCGCCGGTGGCACCGCCGCGCTTCGAGATTCGCTGCCAGGTGTGCCATGGCAAGTTCGGGATCGCCGATAATGCCAACGTGCCGAGCATCGCGGGTCAGGATATCGCATACCTGGAAAATCAGTTGCACAGTTTCAAAAGGGCGGGGGCGGCAAGGATCGAAGGCGGTGACAAACGCCGCGCCGCGATCATGGAAGGGCAGGTGCGCCACCTTTCCGAACAGGACATCAAGGATATATCTCTTTACTACGGACGCCTTCCCTGCCGATAAACGGGGAAATAGCACTCAAGGGGAGATAGCCATGACGATCGATCTGGCGCGCGTCCGCGCTGAAACGCCGGGCACACAACATGTCACGCATTTCAATAACGCTGGTGCCGGATTGATGCCGCAAGCGGTGCTCGATGCGTTGTTCACGCATCTGCAATTGGAAGCCGATATCGGCGGTTACGAGGCGGCAGCCGCAGCGCACGAGAAACGCGAACGTGCCTATACGGCGATCGCTGAACTGCTGAACGCGGATGCGGACGAAATCGCGCTGGTTGAAAATGCCTCCGTCGCCTGGTTGCAGGCGTTCCACGCCATGCTCCGGCAATTTCGCCCGGGCGACAAGATCGTCACCGTCGAGGCCGAGTACGCTTCCAACTACATTTCGTATCTACAGGCCGCTCGCTCGCATGGGGTCGAAATTGTCGTCGCGCCGAGCGGCGCTGATGGCGCGGTCGATCTGGCGGCGCTGCGGAACCTGATCGACGATAAAGTGAAAATGATCGCGGTCACGCACGTGCCGACCAACGGCGGTCTGGTCAATCCGGCCGAGGAAATCGGCAAGATCGCGCGCGATGCCGATGTGTATTACCTGCTGGATGCCTGCCAGTCGGCGGGGCAGATTCCGCTGGACGTCGAAAAGATCGGTTGCGATGCGCTGTCGGTGACCGGGCGCAAGTACCTGCGCGGCCCGCGCGGCACCGGCTTTCTGTATGTCCGCAAGAACCGCATCGAGGCGCTGGAGCCGCTTTTCCTCGACCTGCATGCGGCGCAATGGACCGGGCGCGACAGCTTCGAAATTCTGCCGACGGCGAAACGCTTCGAGAACTGGGAATTCAATATCGCCGGCGTCATCGGCCTGGGAGTCGCCGCCGACTATGCGCTGGATTTGGGGATGGAGAATATCCATGCGCGGATCGTCGCGCTGGCCGCGGATCTACGGACGTCGCTGGCGGCCGTTCCGGGCGTGACGGTCAGGGACATCGGGACGCAAAAGTGCGGTATCACGACGTTCACCAAAGACGGTGTGACGCCGGACGAGATCAAGGCGGCGCTGGCCAATCGCGCCATAAACGTGTCGGTGTCGCGACGGGGATCGACGCGGATCGATATGGAAAACCGGGGATTGGACGAGGTCGTCCGCGCATCGGTGCACTATTACAACGATGCGGATGAAATCGCCAAACTGTGTGAAGCGGTCGAGGCGTTATAACGCTTAACGCGGCCCCCGGACCTGGGCGTCGGTGAAATACGACAGGATACGCATGAAATAGGTGCCCTTGTAATCCGGATCACAGGCATCGGCACCATCCATTTCGCCCGCGATCAGGCCTTGCTGACCTTCGTCACTGGCAAGGATTCTGGCCATCACGTCGCTGCCTGTGCTGGCGGTTATGCCATGGCGGATCATTTCCATGCGGATCGGGGTTTCCAGCGCCGGGCCATAGGCGATCTTGTTCATGCGCGCGATTTCCCGCGCAACGCCGACCAGATAGGCGATATAAAAGCGCAAACCCGACGGATCCGAACGGCCGGGGGCCTGTTCGCCGAGATCGTGTTGCAGGATGCGTACGGTCTCGTTCAGCTTGTCGAGTGCATCGTCCAGCGCGAAGGCACCGGGCAGCGGTTTGGAGGCCGGGCGGCGCTTCGCCTTGCTCCGGGTCTTGCCGGCGGCGAACAGGGCGCGCACCAGCATCCAGACCATGGCGGCCAGAATGACGACGATGCAGAGCGTCTGTAAATCCACGTGTCTTCTCCGAATGGGCGGGGCGATTATTCCGCCGCGTGTTCGTCTACGATAGCATGATCGGTATCGAGGGGCGCAACCCCCTCGCTGTCTCCGTCGCCGGCGGGGATATGGCAAATCACCGTGGCGCCGCGAGATTTGTTCGATTTGATCTCGACCGAGCCGCCGTGAAGCTCGACAAAACGTTTGACGATGGTCAAGCCGAGGCCCGGGCCCGCGCCCTGGTGCTCGTCGCTCTTGATGCGCTGGAACGGTTGCAGAACACGCTCACGGTCGTCCTTGGGGATGCCGGGGCCGCTGTCGGAAACGGAAATGTCGATGGTGTCATCGTTGCGTGCGGCGGCCAGCGTGATGTGACCAAGCTTCGGCGTAAAGGTGATGGCATTGGACAAAAGGTTGAAGACGACCTGCGTCAGGCGCTTGGCGTCCGCCGAAATCCAGCCGATGTCAGGCGGGCAGTCGAAGTCGATCTTGATGTTCTTGCGCTTGGCCTGTTCCTTCACGACGTTGAAGGCGTCGACCAGAATGGCATGCGGGTCGACCGTATCCTTGTCCAGTTCCATGCGTCCGGCTTCGATGGTCGCCAGATCGAGGATATCGCGGACGACGTCCATCATCTTTTCCGACGTCTCGACGATGCCGTTGGCATATTCGTGCTGGCGTTTGTTCATTTCGCCGAACATTTCCTGGCGCAAAATGTCCGCAAAGCCGTGGATCGTGTTCAAAGGCGTGCGCACCTCGGTGGCCACGTTGGCGATAAACTCGGTCTTCATGCGGTCGGCCTCGGCCAGCGTGCGGGCGCGCTGACGCAACGCTTCCTCGACGCGGAAGCTGTCGGTGATGTCGCCGTAGCTGACCAGCGATGCGCCGTCCGGCAACGGAATGTTGGCGAACGCCAGAATGCGTCCGTTGATCAGGTCGAGCCGCCCGCTCGACACCGTGCGCGCGAGAATTTCCGACGCGATGCGTTCCTTGCGCTCGGACCATTTCTCGTCATTGGCGGCCATTTTCATGCCCAGCGCCTGAATGACGTCGGGCAGGCGCGCGCCGAGTTCCAATGCGTCGTCGTCGAGGTCCCAAAGCTTGGTCAGTTGCGGATTGGTCAGTTGCAGACGCCCGTCGGCACCGAACACGGCGATGCCCTCGCGCATGTTTTCCAGTGTCGTCCGCTGCACGCGGTCGGCGGATTTGAGTGACCGCTGCATGTCGAGCCGGTCCGATACGTCGTCGCACGCCATCACCAGCCCGCCATCGTCGAGCGGACCGAAACGCCGTTTCATCGTGCGCCCGTCGGGCAAGTGCAGTTCGTCTTCGATAATCGCCGATAACGTGCCGAAACGGGCCAACTCGTCATTCCGGAATTCGGCGAAATTGGCGACCTCGGGTAGACGCCGAAGCTCGCGGAGCCGCATCAGCAGGTCGCTCATGGACGGGCGCGTTTCGAGCCAGTCCGGGTCGAGCCGCCACAATGCGGCAAACGCGGCGTTGGCGGCGACGAGTATCGTTTCGGCGTCGAACACCGCGACACCGCTTTCCAGCGGCCGCAGCAGATCGCGGGTCGGCGGCTGCGACGGGGTGACGGTTTCGGTACGCACTGTGTCCGCATCGGCCTCGACGGCAAACCCAATGGTGCCGCTGCGCTCGCCGATGGCCGGAGCCAGTGGCGTTTCCGTGATCCGCACGCGCCGCGGGGTGCCGTTTTCCGTAATCTCGGCGGTGTCGGCGACAGTTTGTCCCGCCGCACGGGCGCGGCGGCCGATGTCTTCACCAAGGCCCTGAACACGTTCCGCGGCGCGGTTCTGGAATGCCAGTTTCAGATCGGCATCGCGAAGCCACAAGGGAATCGGCAGGGTGTCGAGCAGGGCCGTCAGGTGCCGGTCTTCAAGCTGCGATGCGTTACGGGCCGGGGCGTCGGCCGACGGTGGGGTGCTGAGGCGCCGCATCCAGACGATGTCGGCGACAGCCTCGCCGGCGTGGCCGGTGGCGCGGGTGCCGAGTGCCTGAAAGGTCTTGTCGCCGCGCTTGAGCGTGACATCGAACGGCGTACCTTTGGCGCGCAGCAGGCTGACGCCCTGTTCCAGTTTCTGCAGTTCGTCGTCGGCGAAACAGGCGCGGATGTCGTCATAGCGCGCCAGTGTGCCGCTTTCGATATCCAGCATCTCGGCGAGGCGGCGAGAACAGGTAATGCCGCCGGTGGCGTGATCCCACAGGAATATGCCGTCGGGCGATGCCGACAGAATGCCCCGCGTCCGATCGGCAATCGCCTCGGTGCGGCGTCGTTCAGTCGACGCATCGCGCGCGCGGGCATGATACACGAGCGCGAACGGCATCATGATCAGCGCGCCGATGATGGCGCCGACAATGATCGGCAGGGCGTTCAATAAGGTTTCCAACACGGCCGGAAGTTTACGCCGGTTGGCTGCCGGGGCCAAGAAAAGCATGCCCGTGCGCGCATCGGTTTAGCGGCCATTGACGGACTCGATGTTGTCGGCAATTCGCATCAGCCGGTCGAGCGTCGTCGTCCAGCGCGATACCTCGGCAAAGGTTTCGACCACCGGTTCCGTCCAGGTGTCGGCGATCACCGCCTTGGCCGCGGGCAGGAAGGGATAGCCGGGCAGCAGCGCTTTTAGCACGTCGGCCTGCTTCGCCACGGCGCCGGCATAGCTGCCGCGCGCGATCAGCGGCGCTCTGGCCCCGGAGCCGTCCATGATCAGCCATTTGTCGGCGGCATCGACATAGCGGGGCAGGTTGTCCATAGAGGCGCGGAAGGCGCGTTCCAGAAGATCGTCATCGATATCCTCTCCGCCCTTGGCGATGCGTGCGCGAATACGCGACCGGCACAGGTCGATTTTCGGCAAGGCCAGGTATATCAGCGAAACACCCCAGCCGCGGCGGCGCAGACGGATCGCGGCGGACAGCGGTTTTCGGCTCATGAAGCGCGTTTCGACGACAAAGCTGCGCCCGCCCAGTTCGGCGATTTCAAGGCGTTTGGACACCGGGACGATATGGTGCAGGTGCGCTTCCGGCAGGTCGCCGGCGATATCGACGCCGCGCGGATTGTCGGCGTTGATGTGGCGCGTCGTGCTGATGTCGTCCGGAAACAGCTTTGCGGCAAGCGTGCTTTTCCCGGCACCCGGCGGCCCGGCGATGATCCACATGCGTTTTTCGGTGTTCATGTGAATATATAGGCCCGTGCAAACAAAAACGTCATCCCAAACTTGATTTGGGATCCATACGGCATCGCCACAACGGTCGATGCGAATGCATGGATCCTGAATCAAGGTCAGGATGACGGGAAGTGGTGGGGGCGATCATGCCCCCACATTCACTCAGTAACGATACGTTTCCGGCTTGTGCGGGCCGTCGACGGCAACGCCGATGTAGTCGGCCTGCTTCTGGCTGAGCGTGGTCAGCGACACGCCGAGCTGTTCGAGGTGCAGGGCGGCGACTTTCTCGTCCAGATGCTTCGGCAGCACATAGACGTCGTTCTTGTACTGGCCGTCCTTGTTATTGGCGTAAAGTTCGATCTGCGCCAGCACCTGGTTGGTGAAGCTGGCGGACATCACGAAGCTCGGGTGGCCGGTGGCGCAACCGAGGTTCACGAGGCGGCCCTGTGCCAGAAGAATGATACGGTTGCCGTCCGGGAACTGGATCTCGTCGACCTGCGGCTTGATCTCTTCCCACTTCATGTTCTTGAGGGCGGCGACCTGAATTTCGCTGTCGAAGTGACCGATGTTGCAGACGATGGCGCGGTCTTTCATGTTGCGCATATGATCGACGGTGATCACATCGACGTTGCCGGTCGCCGTGCAGAAGATATCGGCGCGTTTGCACGCATCTTCCATGGTCACGACCTCGAAGCCTTCCATGGCGGCCTGCAGTGCGCAGATCGGATCGGCTTCGGTGACCATGACGCGGCAGCCGGCGTGACGCAGGCTCTCGGCGGAGCCTTTGCCGACATCGCCGAACCCGGCGACGCAGGCGACCTTGCCGGCCATCATCACGTCGGTGGCGCGGCGAATGGCGTCGACGAGGCTCTCGCGGCAACCGTACTTGTTGTCGAATTTGGACTTGGTGACCGAGTCGTTGACGTTGATCGCCGGGAACATCAGCGAGCCTTTTTTCGCCATGTCGTACAGGCGGTGCACGCCGGTCGTGGTTTCCTCGGTGACGCCCATGATGTCCTTGGAATGATCCGTGTACCAGGTCGGGTCGGTCTTGAGGCGCGCCTTGATGGCGGCGAACATGACTTCCGCTTCTTCGCTGTCCGGGTTGTCGAGCACGGAAAGATCCTTCTCGGCTTCCTTGCCCAGATGCATAAGCAGCGTCGCGTCGCCACCGTCGTCGAGGATCATGTTCGGGCCGGTGTTGCCGTCCCAGTTGAAGATTTCGTGGGTGTACTGCCAGTAATCTTCGAGGCTTTCGCCCTTGATGGCGAACACCGGGGTGCCTTTTTCGGCGATCGCGGCGGCGGCGTGATCCTGCGTCGAATAGATGTTGCACGATGCCCAGCGAACCTCGGCGCCCAGCGCCTGCAGGGTTTCGATCAGCACGCCGGTCTGGATCGTCATGTGCAGCGAACCGGCGATTTTGGCGCCTTTCAGCGGCTGCGATGTGCCGTATTCCTCGCGCGTGGCCATCAGGCCCGGCATTTCGCTCTCGGCGATATCAAGTTCCTTGCGGCCCCATTTGGCGAGGCTCATGTCGGCGACTTTGCAGTCGGTCGTAGCGTTATTCTGGGCGTTCATGTCGTTCGGCTCCGTGATCTGCGTATAAACACTTAAAGACATAAAGATTTCTTTATATCACTTGCTTGACGGGGTTTATAACGTTGACGGCAGCCGGGGGCAAGAGGAAAAAGTGGCCCGGCGGACAGGAAAATCCATCATTGCGGCAGCAATGTTTTCCGCCGAACGGCAGCAAGCTGCACATCGATCTCCGTAGCCTTCGGATCGTCGTTGCACCGGTAGATGTCGAGCGCGTCCGAAAGGCACGATTCCGCTGATTCCAGGTGTGCCGGATCGTTCGTGTGCTGGGCGAGCGCGCCCAGCGCCTGGGCCAGATGGCCGGAGATCGCGGCATAATCGGCCGGAAAACGGTCCGGCGTATAGAAGCTCAGCGCATCGCGCAGGCAATCCATGCCGCAATACAGCGTGTCGATATTTTCCGGATCGTCACCCAGCGTGCACAGCATGACCCCGAGGTTGCTCTTGGCCCGCGCCCAGCCGAACGGCATTGATTTCGCATTATATACCGTGAGCGCCTCGTGCGCGGCATCCACCGCTTCGACGGCATCGTCGAAGTTGCCCGCAGCGCCATAGAGCAGCCAGCTCGATGCACTCAGGTGCGCCTGCGCGGCGGCCCAGCTTTCCACGGCCAGGTGACGATAGAGCACCGGTATGATGCCGCGAAGCAGGTCGCGCGCCGACGTAAGGATTTCAGCGTCATCGAGGATCGAGCCAAGGGCCGTTTTACAGTTCGCCAACATGACGTCCAGCCGCGCCCGCCCAAGGTCGTCCCGGATGTGCGGTGCGGCCTGTTTGAGCGCGGTAATCGCGCCAAGAATATCCTTCACCTCGCCGGTGTGCGCGCCGAGGGACGCAAGGCAGTTTGCGCGGTGTTGCAAAAGCCGGGCGAGGCGGGCCGTGTCCGCGCCGTCGATTTCGCAGCACAGGCGCTCATTCAGGGCAATGGCGCGCCGCAACGACGGCTCGCGGCGGTCATCGTCGCGAACGACGGCGTAAAGCGCCTGCATACGTTCAAGCGTATTCAGATAAAGATCGCGCTCGATCGGCTCGTCCAACGCGGCTTCCATCGCTTGCATACAGGCATCCATCAAGGCAGGCGCCGCCGGGCGGACAGCGCCGATCTCGGACAAGGCGGCGCCGATGATAATTGCCGCCAGCAACCGGCCGGTCGCATCCTCGCCGGTGTTTGCGGTTCGCAGCGTGAAAATCTCGGCGTCACGGCCGGCGAATTTGACCTTCGGATAGTTTGCAACGGCGCAATGGTAGTGCCGCTTGCCGTTCGCGTCGGGCGCGCTCGCCCAGACAACCGCGTCGATATCGGCGTCGACCAGAAACTCGTTCAGGCCTTCCGCGCCGAGCCGCCCATAGTCGGTGTTGTCAACAAGAACGGCGGCGGGTACTGCGGCGGTAAGAGGCGAGAATGCGGCAATGCAGTCCGTCAGCCATGCCCTGGCGGTGCCGTCCGGATCGCTGTCGATGCCGGTGACGTAAACGATGGGTGTACGCGCCGACGTGTGGATATCGATGTTGTTCATGGATCCCCCGTGAACCGTTGGGTTCGTGCTCACGGGAGTTATGAAAGGGTGAGAGGAACTTTTTCGCAGCGTGCGGAAATTAATGTCCGGCTTCGTTGAAATCGTCGATCATCATGGCGATGCGCCCGCTGTCGGTTTGTTCCATGATCTGCAGGGCGCGCTGCGAGGCGGCCAGCGCGTCCATGTCGCGTATGCGTTTCTTGACCAGCGGAATGTTGCCGGCGGTCATCGACAGATCGTTCAGGCCCAGCCCGACCAGCAGCGCCGAAAAGCGTGGATCGCCGGCGATCTCACCGCAAATAGACACCGGGATGCGGGCCCGCAGCGCGGCTTGCGTCGAGAACTGGATCAGCCGGAGCACGGCGGGGTGCAGGGAATTGAACAGGTGCGCCACATGCTCGTTGGCGCGGTCGACGGCCAGCGTGTACATGGTCAGGTCGTTCGAGCCGATGGCGAAAAAATCGCTGGCCCGCGCGAGCGAATCGGCGGCCAACGCCGCGCCGGGAACCTCGATCATCACGCCGACGGGTGGCAGTGGGTCCGGAATTTCGCAGCCTTCGCGCTTAAGCTTTTCCGCTTCCTCGACGAGCATCGCCTTGGCGCGTTTGACCTCGCCCGGCGTGGTGACCATCGGCAACAGGATGCGGACGTTGTGTCCGGGCGCGACCCTGAGAATCGCGCGGAACTGGGTGCGGAGCGTATCGGGGTTGGCCAGCGACAGGCGGATGCCGCGCAGGCCCAGCGCCGATGCCGCCGCCTCGTCGATGTTTGAAAGCAGTGCGGGCGCCGGTTTCTCGCCGCCGATATCGAGCGTGCGAATGGTGACCGGTTGCGTCTTCATCGGTTGGACGATCTGTTCCAGGATCGCCGTCTGTTCGTCTTCGCTCGGGATGTCGTCGCGATTCATGAACATGAACTCGGAGCGTAAAAGCCCAACCCCCTCGGCACCCGAAAGATGCACGGCGTCCATTTCGACAGGCAGTTCGACGTTGGCCATCAGTTGCACTTCAGTGCCGTCGCGCGAAATCGCCGGCTCGAAACGGAGCCTGTCGAGCGCACGCGCGCCGCGGCGTTTCTCGGCCAGACGCTTTTCGTATTTCTTGATGGTTTCCGGCGACGGCTGGACGATGATCCGTCCGGCATAACCGTCGACGATGACGGTATCGCCCTGCGTCACGGCACCGGCAAGGTCGGCGGCGCCCAGTACCGCCGGCAGTCGTAACGCCCGCGCCATGATGGCGGTATGGCCTTCGGTCCCACCCAGCGCGGCGGCGACGGCGGCGACACTGTCGGGATCAATTTGCGCCATATCGGCGGGTGAAAGCTGGTCGGCGATGACGATGCCACCCTTCGGCGGTTTTGGCGGCGCCTTGCCCGGCGCACGGACCAGAATGCCGATCAGGCGTCCCGCGACCTCGCGAATATCGTCGAGCCGCGCCGCGATATAGGCGTCTTCCATGGCTTCGAAGCGCGCTGCCAGGGAACTGAACTCCTGCTGCACGGCGGCTTCGGCATTGATGCGCTCGCTTTCGATGCTGCCCCGTGCCCCGCGCACGAGCCGCGAATCGTCGAGCATCGCGAGATAGGCATCGAACAGAAAGACCAGTTCCTCGCCGGCTGAGCCCTGCATCTCGCGGGCGCGTTCCTGTAGGCTCTTGATCTGGCGCCGGGCGACGCGGACCGCGGCTTCCAAGCGTTTCAATTCGGCCGGGACGCGGGTCTTGGCGACGGTGTAGCGTTGCACTTCGATTTGGTCGCCGAAGCGCACGAACGCCTTGCCGATAGCGATGCCGGGCGCGGCGGCAAGACCCTTGAAACTGCGCTCTTTGGCTTTTTTGACCGGTTTCGCGGATGTCGGCGCTTTCGTCATCCGTTCAATCTTCCTCGAACTTGCCGGCGACCAGTGCTTCGATCGCGTCCAGCGCCGCATCGGCATCGTCGCCCGACGCGTGCACGGTGATGTCCGTACCGGTGCTGGCGGCGAGCATCATCAGGCCCATGATCGAGCGGCCGGGCACGCTCTGGCCGTTACGTTCGACCTCGATATCGCATTGGAAAGTGTTGGCGGTGGCGGCGAACTTCGCAGCTGCCCGTGCATGCAGTCCACGTTTGTTGCGGATGGTGATGGTTCGTTGTCGGGCGCCGTCGGACATGATGCTCAGGTGGTGCCTTGCGACAGAAGTTGCGACGCGATGTTGATGTATTTTCGTCCGGCGTCCTGCGCTTCCTTGGCGGCTTCGGCGAGCGTGCCTTCGTTGCGCGTCGAGCCGAGCTTGATCAGCATCGGCAGGTTGACCCCGGCGATGACCTCGATATTGCCCTGATCCATGATCGAGATGGCAAGGTTGGAGGGCGTGCCGCCGAACATGTCGGTCAGCACGATAACGCCGTCTCCTTCTTCGACCTCGCCGGCCTTGGTGACGATCTCGGCGCGCCGTTGTTCCATGTCGTCATCCGGGCCGATACACACGGTGGCGACATTTTCCTGCGGCCCGACCACGTGTTCGAGCGCGGAAACCAGTTCGACGGCCAAGCGGCCATGGGTGACGAGCACCAGTCCGATCATTGTCGGTTATCCTTCTACCCTATCTCTTTTGATTGTTTTTGTTTATTGGCGGAATTGTGATCAGATTCTCAGGCTTTGTCCAAGTCCCTGTGGCGAATCTGTGCCCGCCAGCCGTTTTCCTTTAGCCATGCATGGAAGCGTTCGGCAATGAAAACCGAGCGATGCCGCCCGCCGGTGCAGCCGAAAGCGATGGTCAGGTAACTTTTTCCCTCGGCCCGATAGCGGGGCAGCAAAGGCGCCATCAGTCCCGTCAAATGCGTAAAAAACCCCTCGAACGCCGGGTCCGCGGAAACGAACGCCTGCACCGGCTGGTCGCGCCCGCTCATCGCCCGCAAGGCGTTGTCGTAATGGGGGTTCTTGAAAAACCGCACGTCGAAGACGAGATCGGCATCGCGCGGCAGCCCGCGCTTGAATGAAAACGAGGTCACGAAAATCGCCAGGCCTGGATCGCTGTCGAGGCCGAAGGTGTGTTCGAGTTGCGCCTTCAACTCGCCGAGCGCGAAATCGGTGGTGTCGATGACATAGTCGGCGCGTGCGCGCAGCGGCTCCATGACACGACGTTCGCGGCGGATGCCGTCGATCACCGGGCGGTCGGCGGCCAGCGGGTGGCGGCGGCGGGTTTCCTCGAAGCGCCGGCCCAATACCTCGTCGTCGCAATCGACGAACAGCAACGACACATCGACGCTGGAACTTTCCGAAAACTGGTCAAGCAGCGCCAAAAGACGCGCGGCATCGAAATCCCGGGTGCGGATATCGACGCCGATCGCCAGCGGATTGTCGTCCGTGGCCGGGGTGTCGCCGCCGTCCAGGCCGGGAATGATGCGGCTGATCAGCGACAACGGCATGTTGTCGACGGCTTCGAAGCCGATGTCTTCGAGCTGCTTCAGCGCCGAGCTTTTTCCGGCCCCGGAAACGCCGGAGACCAGCAGCACGCGGTTATGGGGTTTGTCGCCGTTCATCACGGATGCAACATAGCCTTATCGCCTGCCGATAATGCAAGACGGATTTTTGCCGGTGCCGAGGCGTGGAACGGATCGAGGCCGAAACGCATCACCCGCACACCCATGAAATCGGCCTGTGTGCTGTCCGGCAGCCGCTCGATATCGGCGTCTTCATAAAGATCGCAGATCAGCGCCAGCGGAGCGCGCGCCGCATGCAGCACGCGAACGATGCCGAGGCCCCGGACCTCGATCAGCCCGGCCAGTGTCTCCGGTGCCGACAGCATCAGCTTGCCGCCGTCCGGCGTGACGTCGACCCGGTCATCGGCGACCAGTGTCGCGCCGCCGTCGATCAGGCGCAGCGCCAGATCGGATTTCCCGGCGCCGCTCGGTCCCAGCAACAAAACCCCGTGTCCGTCGATGACGACGGCACTGGCATGGAATTGGTCGGCGGCGATGTCGTTCATGGCGGTGAACTCTGTTGTGTGCGCCTCATCCTTCGAGACGGCCCTGCGGACCTCCTCAGGATGAGGAACTTCGCTATTTCAACCTCATCCTGAGGAGCCCCGGATCTGATCCGGGGCGTCTCGAAGGATGAGTGTTTCAAGTCCCGCCGTGACGGGCAAGCGTCTCAATTGTGACTTTTTGATTGCCGCACTTAATTCCCACGTGCGGGCAGCCGCACTTAATTCCCACGTGCGGGCAGCCGCACGATAAACCGGGCGCCGATCACGTTGCCTTGCGCGTCGCGGCGGTTCATGGCCTCGATCTCGCCTTCGTGGACGTCGATGATCTGTTTCGATATGGAAAGGCCCAGACCCGAATGGGTGCCGAACTTCTCGCCTTCCGGGCGCGCCGAATAGAAGCGGTCGAAAATAGCCGCTTCCTTGCCGTCAGGAATCCCCGGGCCGTCGTCGTTAATGGTGACGATCAGCCATTGCCCGGCGTGGCCGAGCGAGATGCGGATCGATCCGCCTTCGGGCGAAAACGTGTTGGCGTTTGAAATCAGGTTACGGAAGACCTGCACCAGCCGGTCCTCGATGCCGTCCACTTCGAGCCCGCCGTTGGAAATGATTTCAAGCTGTACGCGCACATCGCCCTCGTTCCCGGCGGCATTACGCATATCGACGATCGCGCCGAGCACACCGGCCAGATCGACAGTCTCGAATTCGGTGCGGCTCAGTTCCGCATCAAGCCGGGACGCGTTGGAAATATCGCTGATCAGCCGGTCGAGGCGCGCCACGTCGTCGGTGATGATCGCCATCAGCTTTTCACGTTGCGCGGGATCGGTGACGCGTCCGGCGGTCTCGACGGCGGAACGCAGCGACGTTAGCGGGTTCTTGATCTCGTGCGCGACGTCGGCGGCGAAACGTTCGATGGCGTCCATGCGCAGCCACAAAGCCTCGGTCATTTCCTTGAGGCTCAACGCCAGATCGCCGATTTCGTCGCGTCTGTCGGTCAGCAGCGGAATGGTTTCCTTGCGGCCCTTGTCGTGGCGGATGCGTTCGGCGGCGATGGCGAGACGGCGGATCGGCCGGGCGATGGTGCCGGCCAGATACAGCGACAGCAAAATGGTGATGCTCAACGCCACGGCGACCACCTTGAGGATATCGAGGCGCACGTCGTGTAATGCGGTGCGGATGTTCTCGCCGTCACGCGACAGCATGATCGCGCCCAGTACCTGCTTGTAGCGCTGCACCGGTACGGCAGCGGAAAGCATCAGACCATCGTGTCCGAAGCGGCGTGCGGCGACGGCGCTTTCGCCGATCAGTGCGGCCTGGGTTTCGGGAAAGTCGCTCGCCGATTGCAGCGGGTTTTCGCGGTACTCCGGCAACGGGCCTTCGCCCGACACGGCGCGCGCCACGTCGTCATACTTGTCGAGCAGCGCATCGAGAATGTCGAAGTCTTCTTCGGGCGGGCGCAGGATTTCGATCTGCACCGTGCCCCCGGCACCGCCGAGGCGCCGGGAATCGACGATCATCTCGCCGTCGGCGCGGAACAGCCGGGCGCGGGTGTCGGTGATTTCGACCAGTCTGCGGGTGATCTGGTAGGCGATGTCGGAGACCAGAAACTGGCCGTTCGGCGCTTCCGAGACGACCGCGCCTTCGCCCAAGGCGGCGGCGAACATTTCCGCCTGCACCTCAAGGGATTTCAGCTCGTTGTCGATCAGCGATCGGCGGTACTCGCCGAGATACAAAAGGCCCGCAACGAGCGTGCCGATGGCCAACAGGTTAACCGTCAGGATGCGCCGGGTCAGAGGCGAGATGAACGGTTTCGATGCGCCTGCGCGCATTGTCCCCCGAGGCTCGCCTTCCAGACCCCCCTTGGCCATGTATCCCCCGACGCCGGTCAGTTGCGGATGTTCGTTTTGGCGTTATGCCTTATAGCGATAGCCGACGCCATACAGCGTTTCGATTTCCGAAAATTCCGGATCGACTTCGCGGAACTTGCGGCGCAGCCGTTTGACGTGACTGTCGATGGTGCGGTCTTCGACGTAGATATTCTCGCCATAGGCCGCGTCGATCAACTGGTCGCGATTCTTTACATGACCCGGACGGCGCGCCAGCGATTCCACCAACAGGAATTCCGTCACCGTCAGGGTGACTTCCTTGCCTTTCCAGACGCACAGGTGGCGGTCCGGATCGAGCATCAGATCGCCGCGCCGGAGCACGTTTTCGCCGTCCTCGCCCGCCGTCGCCGGTCCGGCGTCCTGGCGGCGCAGAATGGCGCGGATGCGTTCGATCAGCAGGCGCTGCGAGAACGGCTTCTTGATATAGTCGTCGGCGCCCATGCGCAGTCCCATAAGCTCGTCGACCTCGTCGTCCTTGGACGTCAGGAAGATCACCGGCAGCGCGTCTTTCTTGCGGATCTCGCCCAGAAGCTCCATGCCGTCCATGCGCGGCATCTTGATGTCGAGCACGGCCAGATCGACCGGGTGCTCGCCGATGCCGGCCAGCGCCGCAACGCCGTCGGGATAGGTGGCGACGTCGTAGCCTTCGGCTTCGAGCGCCATGGAAACGGAAGTCAGGATATTTTGATCGTCATCGACCAGCGCGATTTTCTGCAGCACGGGCTTGTCTCCAGTCATGGTTTCGTTGATCCCTCGCTTCTGGTACGGCGTCAATATGGCCAAATTATATGCGAATTGCGGCAAAATAAGGCAGGTTTGTCACATCCGCAGATGTATTTGGCGCCTGTCTTCACTATCTGAGTCTAAACCAAAACAACAAGAACATCGAACAACGACCATTGCAGGGAGGAAACCATGATCAGAACGACAATCGCCGGCTCGTTGCCGAAACCCGCCTGGCTTGCCGAACCGGAAAAGCTTTGGGCGCCGTGGCGCGTCTCCGACGAGCTTCTGTTCGAAGCGCAATCCGACGCGGCGCTGGTGTGGATCAAACACCAGGAAGACGCCGGGATCGACATCGTCAGCGACGGCGAGCAGTTCCGTAAGCACTTCGTACACGGCTTTTTGGAAAAGGTCGAAGGCATCGACTGGAACAAGATGACGACCATGGGCATCCGCAACGACCGTTACGATGCCCAGGTGCCGACCGTGGTCGCCGAAGTGAAGCGCAACGGTTCCGTGCACACGGCGGGCGCAAAGTTCTGCAAGGCGAACACCAACGGCCAATACAAGTTCACTTTGCCGGGGCCGATGACGATCTGCGATACCATCGCCAATGGTTACTATGAGACGCGCCCCGACATGGCGATGGCGTTCGCCAAGCTGTTGAACGAGGAAGCAAAGGAGCTTGAAGCGCTCGGTGTCGACGTCATCCAGTTCGACGAGCCGGCCTTCAACGCGTTCACCAAGGAAGCCGCCGAATGGGGCGTCGAGACGTTGGAAGCGGCGGCCGACGGCCTCAAATGCACGACCGCGGTGCATATCTGTTACGGCTACGGCATTCAGGAGAACCTCGACTGGAAGGACACGCTGGGCGACGAGTGGCGTCAGTACGAGGATTTCTTCCCGGCGCTGAACGCCAGCAAGATCCAGCAGGTGTCGCTGGAATGCGCCGACAGCCACGTGCCGCACGAGGTGATGGCGATCCTGAAGGACAAGGAAATCCTCGTCGGTGCGATCAACGTCGCAACGAACGAAATCGAAACCCCGGAAAAAGTCGCGGCGACGCTGACGGCGGCGGCGGAATTCGTCGATCCGGAACGCATCATCGCCTGTACCAACTGCGGTATGGCGCCGTTGCCGCGCCACGTCGCCGAAGGCAAGCTCAAGGCGTTGGGCGCCGGGGCGGAGCTTTTCCGGAAGTCGCTCTAGGATTCAACTTGCTCTCGTCATTCCGGCGACCTCCGGAATCCAGCGCATCACGAACCCAGGTCCGGGTTTCGTATTCCTGGACCCCGGCCTGCGCCGGGGTGACGACGCAAGCGGGCCGCCTTACGCGGCCCCTTCGGCTTTCAGTTTGCGGCGCCGTCTTCTCGACAGCATGTTCAGTCCTTCGACGAACGCCGAGAACGCCATGGCGGCATAGATATAGCCTTTCGGTACATGGAAGCCCAAGCCGTCGGCGATCAGCGTCATGCCGATCATCAAAAGAAAACCCAGCGCCAACATGACGATGGTCGGGTTGTCGTGGATGAATTTCGACAGCGGATCGGCGGCGACCAGCATCGCCAGCACGGCGACGATGACGGCGATAATCATCACCGGCAGATGCGTTGTCATGCCGACGGCGGTGATAATGCTGTCCATGGAAAACACCATATCGAGCAGCAGTATCTGAACGATCGCGGCGTTGAACGCCAGGCTCTGAGCGCCCTTGTTGAACATATCCGGTTCCGGGTCCGGGTCGACGCTGTGGTGGATTTCCTTGGTCGCCTTCCACACCAGAAACAGTCCGCCCGCCAAGAGGATCAGGTCGCGCCACGAAAACCCGTGATCGAAAAGCGCGAAGACCGGTTCGGTCAGGCCGACGATGATGCTGAGCGTGCCGAGCAGGAGCAGCCGTAAGATCAGCGCCAGACCGATGCCGATGCGGCGTGCCTTCGACTGTTCTTCCTTGGGCAGCTTGTTGGTCAGGATCGAGATGAAGACGAGGTTGTCGATGCCGAGCACCACTTCCATCGCGATCAGTGTGACGAGGGCGATCCAGACGGCCGGATCGACGGCTAGGGTCAGCAGATGCTCCATGGCACCTCTCCCGGTTATCGGTGGTGACGAAAATCCATGCGCGCAAGATCACCACCCCGGAGGGGTGCGGTCAAATCCGGAAAAGTGGCGGGGTGCCCGCGGAGCGTCAGTGCGTGTGCTTGAGCGACTTGCCGGGTTTCAGCACCGGTACGTCGACGGTGACCTCGCCGGCGTGCTCGAAGTTGAGCGTCAGGCTGAATGACGTCCCTGCCGTCAATGGCGATTTCAGGCCCATCAGCATCACGTGCAAGCCGCCCGGTTTCATTTCCACGCTGCCACCGGCGGGAATTGACAGGGCCATGACGTGCGACATGGTCATCACGCCGCCCTTCATCTTGGTTTCGTGGATCATGGTGTTCGGTGCGACAGGGGCCGAGGCGCTTTGCAGCGTGTCGGACGTCTTGCCGTTGTTGTCGACGATAAGATAGGCCGCGCCTGCTTTGGCGCCCGGTGCCGTGGCACGGGCCCAGACGTGGTGAATTTTCAGATCGCCGACTTCCACATGGACATGGTTCGGGTTCATGGCGTCGGCGAAAAGCGGCTGGGCCAGAACGAGTGCGACAGCGAAAGCGATAAAGGGGGGAATAAAACGCATGATTTGATCTCCTGTTGCGACGAAAATACATTGATAACTCGTGAAAACAAGGCGCCTTATTTGTGCGCATGGGCATGCCGAGAGTAATGGAAAAATTCGGCCGGAGACCTTCGATGAGTGAACGCAGGAACGCGGATATTTCAAGACTTCTGGTACGCCGGCGCGGCGTCGGCATGTTGTCGACAGCAATGGCCGAGGGCGGCGCACCGTACGGTTCGCTGGTCACTTACGCCTGCGACCAACAGGGACAACCGTTGTTTTTGTTCTCGGGCCTGTCCGATCACACCAAAAACATTGCCGCCGATGCGCGTGTTTCGCTGTTGGTTGAAAATGCAGCGCGCAACCGCAATCCACAGACCGGCCCGCGGCTGACGCTGATGGGGACGGTGCGGCGGGACAAAAAGCCGGAAACCCGCGCGAGGTTTCTGGCGCGTCACCCGGATGCGGCGCTGTACGCGGATTTCGGCGACTTCGGTTTCTATCGCATGACGGTGGAACGTGCGCACTATGTCGGCGGGTTCGCCCGCGCCGTCTGGTTCGAGGCGCGCCATGTCCTGACGCCGAAGAAAATCGCCGCCGCCATGGCGGAAATCGAGGACGGTGTGATCGCACATATGAACGCGGATCATGCAGATGCGGTGCAGGCGTATGCCGAATCACTGCTTGGTCGTCGACCGGGAGATTGGCAGGTATCGGGCAGCGATTCCGACGGTCTCGACCTCATGGCCGACGGTCGCTACGCGCGGTTGGAATATGACAATCCTGTAACAGATTCAACGACCTGCCGCAGTGCACTCGCGGCTCTGGCCGCGCGGGCCAGAAAGTAATCCCAAAAAAAGCCCGGAAACCCGCCAGTTTGTCTTGATTCCACATGTTTACTTTGTCTAAGTTCGCCGCCTTCGGATGGACATCAGGCGGCATACGTATAGACCGCCGAAAAATGGAGCGAGGAAACGGTGCAAAACATCGGTCATCGAGTAAGCCGGAACGGGCTTGAACAACAGGGCTTGGACAAAGTCGCCAACGCCTTTTGGAATTTTTCGGCATCGCGTCTGAGCGAGGAAGCCATTCGCCGCGGTGAGGTTCATCTGGGGCAGGGCGGTTCGTTGCTGGCGCTGACCGGCAGCCACTCGGGCCGTTCGCCGAACGATCGCTTCGTGGTCGAGGAAGATGAAACCAAGGATCAAATCTGGTGGGGTGACGTCAACCGTCCGATTTCGGAAGAAAATTTCGAGAAGCTGCTGGCCAAGATGATCGGGCATTACAATGGCCGCGATGCGTTCGTGCAGGATTGCTACGCCGGCGCCGACCCGACCTACCGCCTGCCGGTGCGTGTCGTCACTGAAAACGCCTGGCACAACCTGTTTGCGCGTAACATGTTCATCCAGCCTGCCGATGCAGAGCTTGAGGACTTCGCCCCGCAATTCACGGTTATTCAGGCGCCGAGCGTGACCGCCGATCCGGCGACGGACGGCACCACGTCCGAGACCTTTATCGTGCTGAACCTGAAGCGCCGCATGGTGCTCGTCGGCGGTTCCGGTTACGCGGGCGAGATCAAGAAGTCGATCTTCTCGGTCATGAACTTCCTGATGCCGCCGCGTGACGTTCTGCCGATGCACTGCTCGGCCAACATGGGCCCGAACGGCGACACGGCGATTTTCTTCGGCCTTTCGGGTACCGGCAAGACGACGCTCAGCGCCGACAGCTCGCGCACCCTGATCGGCGATGACGAACACGGCTGGTCGCCGGACGGCATCTTCAACTTCGAGGGCGGCTGCTATGCCAAGTCGATCAACCTGACCGCCGAAACCGAGCCGGAAATTTTCGCCACCGCGTCGCGCTTCGGCACCATCGTCGAGAACGTGATGATGGATCCGGAAACTCGCACTTACGATTTCTTCGATACCACGCTGACGGAAAACGGTCGCCTGTCCTATGACGTTTCGGAAATTCCGAACGCGTCCGCCGACGGCCGGGGTGGTCTGCCGCAGAACATTGTCATGCTGACGTGCGATGCGTTCGGCGTTCTGCCGCCGATCAGCCAACTCACGCCCGAACAGGCGATGTACCACTTCCTTTCCGGTTACACCGCCAAGGTCGCCGGGACCGAGCGTGGCCTCAAGGAGCCGGCGGCGACGTTCTCGACGTGCTTCGGTGCGCCGTTCATGCCGCGCCATCCGACGGTCTATGCGCAACTGCTGCGCGACAAGATGGCCGCCCAGAACGCCAAGTGCTGGTTGGTCAACACCGGCTGGTCCGGTGGCGGTTACGGCGTCGGCGAGCGCATGCGCATCGCCTATACCCGTACCATGCTGAACGCCGCGCTCGACGGCCGTCTGGCCGAAGGCGCGTTCCGTCAGGATCCGAACTTCGGTGTTCTGGTGCCGGAAGCATGCCCGGGTATCCCGGACGATGTGCTCAACCCGAAAAGCACCTGGTCCGACGGCGCAGGCTATGACGCCCAGGCCCTTGATTTGCGCAAGCGTTTCGAAGTGAACTTTACCCAGTTCGAAGCGCACGTGGACAACGACGTCAAGGCAGCCGCGATCCGCGCCGCCGCCTGATTTTCGTCACGTCCGAACGATTAAAGGCCGGTCCCGAAAGGGGCCGGCTTTTTTCGTTTGCGCATTTGGCGAGGCGTTGCACTTGCCGGGGACGTATGGGATCGTTTTTGTAATGGGACGCATAGTCCCTATATGCATATAAGTGCAAAACAAATACCCCAATCAGCACCCATGGGAGGGTTTCAGTCGTGACGCAGATCAATATTCAATTCACCCTTTTCTCGGCGTTTTATTCGCCGTTGATTTCGACCATGTCCGGTGGCTTCCTGAAGGCCGAGGGGCTGGAGCCCGAATGGTCGATTTCGCCGGTCGGCAAGTCGGCGATCGAATCGCTGCTCGACGGCAGCGCGCATGTCGTGCAAACCGCGCCGAGCCAATCCTTCAACTGGCTGAAAAAGGGCGAAGTCCCGCCGTTCAAACACTTCGCGCAGATCAATGAGATGGACGGCTTTTTCATCACTGGCCGCGAGGCGGACGACAACTTTACCTGGGACAAGCTGGAAGGTGCGGAAGTTGTCATGTTCAAGGCCGGGCAGCCGAACGCCATGTTCAAGTATGCCTGCCACAAAGCGGGCATCGATTATGACAAGATCATTCCGGTGACGCCGGGCGGTGCCGGCGATATCGACAAGGCGTTCCGTGAAGGCCAGGGCCAGTATGTGCAACAGCAGGGTCCGTTCCCGCAGCAGCTCGAAGCCGACGGCGTCGGCCACGTGGTGGCGCAGGTCGGCCCGCAGATCGGCCCGAACGCGTTTTCCAGCCTTGCGGCTACTCCGGAATGGCTGGAAACGGATATGGCGAAAGCGTTCATGCGCGCCTACAGGAAAACCCGCCAATATATGAACGAGACTCCGGCAGCGGAGATCGCCAAGGCGGAGAAACCATATTTTCCGGATATCGACGAAGCGGTGCTGGCCGACTGCATCGGCACGTATCAGAAGCTCGGCTGCTGGACGCCGCATCCGGAAATTACCCGCGAAGCGTTCGACGTCGCGCAGGACGTCTTCATCCACTACGGTGCGATTTCCGAACGCTACAAGTACGAAGACGCGATCGCGCAACCGCCGTCAACGGACTAAGTATACGTCAAAGCCTTGAAACACCGGCCTTTCCGGCGGGTCAGGATAAGGGTAACTCCTATCTTGGCCCGCGCGGTCGGGGCGGCTATCATCATCGGGCTTTAGGGGAAGAAAACGTATGCTCTGTCATGTTTTGGCCGAAGAGGGAGCGCGAACTTGGCTGGCATTTCGCCGGCCGGTCGCATCGGTCAATGGTTCACGTTTCATCAGTCATTACGTCGTTTGCTCGAGCGATCAGGCCGTCCTGGTCGATCCGGGCGGAACGGCTGACTTCGGCCCGCTTCTGGCGGCCATCTCCGACAATATCGCTCTCGATAATATTGCCGGGATCGTTATCACCTTGCCGGGAACGCACACGGCGGGGTCGATCGGCATGTGGGCCGAGGCGCTTGGCCACGACTTGCCGATTTATGCGTCGGAAATGATCGCTGCCGATCTGCGGCATACCGATGCGAATCTCAATATCGTCACGATTTCCGAAAGCGGTGGCGAAGTGCCGATGGCTGACGGATCGGGCCTGCACCTGATGCCGGCGCCGTACCTGCCGTCGGCGGCGTCCATGACGCTTTACGATCCGGCGGCGCGTGTTCTGTATTCCAGCGATATCGGCACCGCCGAAGGCGTCTGGGCCGATGACGCGACGCCGTTCTGCGAGCAGTTCTCGCTGATCAGTCACACAATGAACGCGTATCATCATACATGGCTGCCATCCGCCGCTGCGCGGGACGACTGGCTGGCCAGAATGGACGGCCTCGATATCGAAATTATCGCGCCGCTCGCCGGGCCGTGTTTGCGCGCCAAGGATGTCGCACATTTCAAAAACTGGCTGGCGTCGATGGAGATCGGTGTGCTGGTCGACGAGCGGACCCCCGCGTACCTTTCGGAAACGACCTATGCGCCGGAACACGGGCGCGCGGACCCGGACATCGTCATGGATCCGCCGCCGCTGCCGGATGATGACGGCGATGCGTCATTCATGGACGAAGCCGAACAGGCCGCTTATGAATTCGAAGACGAAGATGACGACCAAGAATATGTCGACATCGACGATGACGAGGTTTCGCGCCTTGTCGATGCGCTGGGCGTCGACGGACCGGACGCCGATGAAGACCCACTCGAGGATCTGGACGGCGATTACGACGATGACGACGAGTTCGATATTGTCTACGTCGACGAGGACGGCAACGAAATCGATCCCAGCGAGATCGAAGACGATGAAATCATCGACGAGGAAGAGGTGCTCGAAGGCAATGACGAGCAGCGTCTCGATTTTCCGCCGGGCCAGATGTTCCGCCTGATCACGCGAAGCGACTTCGACGGGCTTGTGTGTGCGGTGCTCCTGGAAGAACTGGACCTGATCAACGACATTTTGTTCGTGCATCCGAATCAGATGCAGGAAGGCGAGATCGAGGTTTCGGAAACCGACATTTCCACCAACCTGCCGTACACGCCGGGCATCTTCGCGGCTTTCGATCACCACCTGTCGGAGATTACGCGCCTCGGCAAGCACTACGAAAATCACATTATCGATCCGTTGGCGCCAAGCGCGGCGCGCGTCGTCTATAATTATTTCGGCGGTAAGAAGCGCTTCCCGGATATTTCCGAGGACATGATGGACGCCGTCGACAAAGGCGACGCCGCGCAGTTCGATAAGGAAGAAGTGATCGACGCCGAAGGCTGGCCGCTTCTGAACTTCATCATGGACAGTCGTACCGGCCTCGGCCGTTACCGTGGCTTCCGGGTGCCGAACTACGAACTGATGATGTCGCTGATCGATTACTGCCGCCGCTACGATATCGACCAGATACTCGAGCACCCCGACGTCAAGGAACGGGTTGACCTGTACCGCGAGCACGAAGGCCCGGCAAAGGAACAGATCCAGCGCTGCACCACCGTGCACGGCAACTTGGCTGTTATCGATTATCGCGACGAAGAGACGATCTATGTCGTCAACCGCTTCATGGTCTATGCGCTGTTCCCGGAGTGCAATATCTCGATGCATATTCTGTGGGGCCGCGGCGAGCAGAACACCGTGTTCGCGGTCGGCAAATCGATCTTCAACAGGACATCGAACACCAACATCGGCGATCTGATGCTGACCTACGGCGGCGGCGGTCACCGCAACGCCGGTACCTGCCAGTCCGACAACATGCTTGCCGATGTGGTCCGCGATGCGCTGATTCAGCGGATCAACGCCGACGGCTGACGTGCCGATGTCTCGAATTCGCTGCTTCTGCCCGAAATTTCCCGGTACGTGGCCCACGCTCGCGTGTTACGAATGACACATGGATTTTCAGCTTAAGGACAAAATCGCCCTGGTTACCGGCGGCTCACGCGGCATCGGCCGCGCCGTCGCGCTGACGCTTGCGGGCCATGGCGCGCATGTGGCGATTTGCGGGCGTACGCGCGAAAGCCTCGATGCCACGTGTGCGGACATCGAAGCGTTGGGGGTCAAGGCGTGGGGGTTGCAGGCCGACGTCAGCGAGAACGAAGACGTCGAAAAGCTGGTCGCCGATGTCGCCGCCGCAACGGGCGGGATCGACATTTTGGTGAACAACGCCGTGACGTCGGTGAGCGCGCCGTTCGATCAACTGACGGACAAGGAATTCCGCTACCATATCGACGTCAAGTTGATGGCGTATATTCGGATCGCGCGGCTCGTGCTGGATCACATGATCGAGCGGGGCGGGGGGCGGATCGTCAACATCGGCGGTATGACGGCAAGGATCGTCGCACCGTTTCGCATGACCAACGGCGTGACCAACGCCGGTGTCGCCAACTTCACCAAGCAGTTTTCAAGCTACACGGCGCGCCACAACATCACGGTGAATTGCGTGCATCCGGGCTACACCGCGACCGAACGGGTGACGCAAATCTTCGAGAAGGAAGCCCGGGAAGCGGAACTGAGCCTCGATCAGGTGATCGCCAAGCGCACCGGCGACATTCCGCTCGGCAAACTGATCCAGCCCGAAGACATCGCCAATGCGGTGCTGTTTTTCTGTTCGCCGCTGGCCGAGATGGTGACCGGGCAGTGCATCGCTGTCGACGGCGGGTCGGGTGAAGCGGTGATTTATTAAATACCGCCGAGTTCCGCATAACCGTAGTGCGTCATCCCGAACTTGATTCGGGATCCATGAATTATTCCGAAGAAAGGCTGCGCTATGGACCCTGAAGCAAGTTCAGGGTGACGGGGGAAGTCGGAAACCCGGCTTAAGCCGCCAGGTCTTCGCCCTTGATGGCGCGATCGATCAGCACCAGCGTTTCGTCGCGGCCATACAGCGCGATGAACGATCCCATACGCGGCCCCTGGCTTTGACCCAGCAGGATTTCATACAACGCCTTGAACCAGTCCTTGAGATCGGCGAAGGCGTCGCGCTTGCCGATTTCATAAACCTCGGTCTGGATCGCTTCAGCGTCGGCGTCGGCGGGCAGTGCCTTGAGCCGTTCGGCCAGGTCTCCCAGCGCTTCGCGTTCCGCATCGGTCGCCTTGCGATACGATTTCGCCGGGCGGACGAAGTCGCGGTAATAATTGATGGCGTACTCGACCAGCTTGTCCAGCATCGGCGCCGTTTCCGGGCTGGCGTCAGGGCGATAGCGGGAAATGAAGTGCCACAGCACCGACTTGTCCTCGCTATGGCACACGCTGGCCAGGTTCAGCAGAATATTGAACGACAGGTGCGCGCGTTCGCTCGGCGGATGGCCCATGTGGATGAACCACGCCGGATTGTCGATCCGCTTGGCCGGTTCCTGCGTCTCGAACGCATCGAGCATGCGCGCATATTCGTCGACCTGGCGCGGGATGACGTCGAAATAAAGCCGCTTTGCGGTCTTCGGTTTCTGGAACATGAAGTACGACAGGCTTTCCGGCGGCGCGTAGCGCAGCCATTCCTCGACCGTCAGGCCGTTGCCACGCGATTTTGAAATCTTCTCGCCGTTGTCGTCCAAAAACAGCTCGTACGAGAACCCGGCCGGCGGCTTTCCGCCGAGAATGCGGCAGATCTTGCCCGACAGGTTGACGCTGTCGATCAGGTCCTTGCCGGACATTTCGTAGTCTACGTCCAGCGCCGTCCAGCGCATGGCCCAGTCGGCCTTCCACTGCAGCTTGCAATGTCCGCCGGTAACCGGGACTTCGGTTTTGGTGCCGTTGTCTTCTTCGTAAACGATGGTGCCCGCGTCCGTGTTCGTTTCCACGACCGGCACTTGCAGCACGACGCCCGTTTTCGGACAGACCGGGAGGAACGGCGAATAAGTGCGCCGGCGTTCCTCGCCCAGCGTCGGCAGAATGACGTTGATGACGGCGTCGTACCGTTCGAGGATTCTCAGCAGCGTCTCGTCAAACCGGCCCGCCTTGTAGCTTTCCGTCGAGCTGACGAATTCGTATTCGAAACCGAAGTCGTCCAGGAACGCCTGAAGTCGCGCATTGTTGTGCGCGCCGAAGCTCGGGTGTGTGCCGAACGGGTCGGGAATTTCGGTTAGCGGCTTGCCCAGGTGCGGTTCCAGCAGTTCCCGGTTGGGCAGGTTGTCCGGCACCTTGCGCAGCCCGTCCATGTCGTCGGAGAACGCGAACAGACGCGTTGGAATGTCGGAAAGCTGATGAAAGGCGTGGCGCACCCACGACGTCCGCGCGACCTCGCCGAAGGTGCCGATATGCGGCAGACCGGACGGGCCGTAGCCGGTTTCGAACAGCACGTAGCCTTTTTCCGGCGTTTTGCCGCCCAGGCGCTTGAGAATCGCGCGCGCCTCGGCAAACGGCCAGGCATTGGACTTTTCGGCAAACTCGCGCATGTCGCTCATTTATTCATTCCCGTCGGCGGTTAAAGCGTCGGGAAACTACGGTTTCGGCGGCATTTAATCAAGGTTGGGGTGGAATGTACTACATGCGTCACCCTGAACTTGATTCAGGGTCCATGCGTTCCCACTCATCACCTGAGCGCGAGGCTCATGGATGCTGAATCGAGTTCAGCATGACGACTTTTGGACTATCACCGCACCTTGACGTCCGTATTGATGACGTTGATCGGGCTGCCGGCCTCGAAGGCCAGAATCTGATCGAAGATGTCGGTGAACTGCACCTGGTACTCGTCCTCGGTGACATAGCCGATGTGCGGCGTGCAGACGACGTTGTCCATGTTGAGCAAAGGGTGCGCCGTGTCCGTGACCGGCTCTTCGTCGTAAACATCGACGGCGGCGGCGCCCGGCCGTCCGGCTTTGAGCGCGGCGACAAGCGCGCCTTCTTCGATCAGCGGCGCGCGGCTTGTGTTCACCAGAACGGCGCCGGGTTTCATCTGTGCAAGATCAGCGGCAGTGATACAGCCCCGCGTCGATGGGTAAAGGCGGACATGCAACGACACCACGTCGGACGTCGCGAAGAATGCGCCGCGGCTGTCGGGGACATGGACGCCGGCGTCGCGTGCGCGGGCCAGCGAGTTTTCCGTACCCCATACCTGCACGTTCATTCGGAACGACCTGGCGATGTCGGCGACGGCAGCGCCGATGCGCCCATAACCATAGATGCCGAGCGTCCTTCCGCCGACCGATTTGCCGACACCCATCATCCAGTTGCCGGCCTGCAGGGATGCCATTTGCTGCGGGATCATCCGCATCGCCGACAGGATAAGCCCCCACGTCAGCTCGACCGTGGCAAACGACGGCGTGCCTTCATGCTGCCCCGAGCACAGCATGATGCCGAGCCGGGTGCAGTCGTCGACGTCGATGTGCGGATAGACGCTGCGCTGGGAAATCAGCCGCAAGTTGGGCAGCCGCTCCAGAAGCGCTTTGCGTATCTTGGTGCGTTCGCGGATCAGCACCAGAACCTCGGTATCCTTGAGCCGCTCGGCCAGCACGTCGTCGT
>Ga0209578_10000492_pt1 | contig 49026 bp, 37 predicted proteins | sample tdAd472_FD_187127 | JGI IMG/M metagenome (GOLD analysis project Ga0209578, IMG submission 187127) | Marine sediment microbial communities from the Atlantic coast under amendment with organic carbon and nitrate - tdAd47.2 (SPAdes)... | ecosystem: Environmental > Aquatic > Marine > Coastal >...
CCGGGATCGAAGTTCAATAGGATGTGGCTTGCCCATAAATAACCTCCAATATCTGTGCCGCAGACAGGGAATCATAAGTCAGCCAAAAAGGAAACCCCGAATCCGATTAGAGGCGAACCGCTCTAGAATAAAAATCTCAGGAGAACATTATTCCGCCACCTGCTCCCCCACCCACGCCAGGTAAGCCTCATTGCCGCCGGTGATGTCCCAACGGACGATGCAGGGCTTGTCATAGCTGTGCAACTGCTTGATGCGCGCCGTCGCCCTGTCCGCCAGGTCGGCGCGGGTTTTCAGGAAGATCGCCCGCTCATAATCTTCACAAACCTTCCCCTCCCATTCATAAAGCGACAGCATGGCGTCGGAAATATTGGCGCAGGCGACCAGCTTTTCCTCAATCAGGCGGCGGGACAATGCTACGGCCTCCGCCTTGTCCCCAACGGTTACATATAAAGTGCAATATTGCGCCATATCCGGCTCCTTTTCTTGATTTGCCTCAGACCTTGATCCGGCGCAGGGCGAACAGGGCCGCCGACAATGTCATCAGGGCCCCCGCCTGATGGGCCGCCGCCAGCGGGATCGGCACGACATGGATCAGGGTCAACACGCCAAGGGCAACCTGACCCAGAATCACCAGCAGCAGCAAATGTCCCGCCAGCCGGACATTGATGTGGCTGTCCTTTCGCATTTGCAGCCAGACATAAACGCCCAGCAGGACAATGCCATAGGCCAGCATCCGGTGATTAAACTGCACCGTCATGATATTCTCGAACATATTCATATACCAGGGCGGGCTGCCATAGAGTCCGGACGGGATCACCTGCCCGTCCATCAGCGGCCATGTGTTATAGATCATGCCGGCGTTCAGGCCCGCCACCAGCCCGCCAAGCAGAATCTGCAGGAAAATCAGCCCGGTCAGCAGAACCGTCAGGCCGACCGGCCTTTTGCGGGTCCGTTCGCAGCGCGCCATCACCAGGCCGCTCGCCACCCAGAAGATATAGAGATAGATCAGCACCGCCAGCCCCAGATGCGCCGTCAGCCGGTAATGGCTGACGTCCGGATGATCGATCAGGCCGCTTTTGACCATCCACCAGCCCAACAGCCCCTGCGCCCCGCCGAGGTGAACATGACCCACAGCTTCGGGCTTGAGGTTCGCCGAGACCTTGCGCTTGAGCAGGAAGATGACAAAGGGAATAAAAAAGGCCAGCCCGATCAGGCGCCCGAGCAGGCGATGGCTGTATTCCCAATAGTATATGCCCTTGAATTCCGCCAGGCTCATGCCGCGGTTGACCTTTTGATATTCCGGATATTGCTGATAGGCGGTGAATTCCCTGTCCCATTGCGCCTCGGACAGCGGCGGCAGGATGCCGGTCACCGGTTTCCAGTCGACCATGCTCAGGCCGGATTCCGTAAGCCGCGTGACGCCGCCGACAATCACCATGCAGAAAATCATCGCGCAGACGAAAAACAGCCAGGTCGCAATTTGTCGGTTGTTTCTTTTCTTCCAGGACATCGAACCCCCTGTCTGATTGGATTGCTTTGATTTTACGACGCTGTTACGGCCTTGTTTGCGGGAGTCATACTAGCCGAAATTCCATATCAAAAGCAATGGGCATCATGAGCCTGCGCTTCCGATATTGATTTCCGGATCAAAGACGCTATCTTTGGACGATATGATAACAACGCCGGACAACCGATGAGCCAGACCCTGACCCTGATTCTGATCTCCCTCACGGCGGCGATTACCCTTTTGGCGGTTTTCCGGGCCCGCCGCCCCCGGGAGCTGGGCAAATCCTGGCATCTGCCGTGGAACGGGATTCTGTTCCTTGGCCTGCTGTGCCTGCTGCTGCTCGCCCGCCATCAGCTCAGCCTGTCGGGCATTGACCTGCCGGCCCGTTAAACCGCCGCAAAGGATTATTCTATCTGTCCTGCTTCTGGGCATCCGCGAGGGCGATCGCCGCCATGTTGAAGATGCCCTTGGCCGTCGCCGACGGCGTCACGATATGCGCCGGCTGCGCCGCGCCCAGCAGGATCGGCCCGACCAGCAGGCCGTTATCAATCGCCCGCAGCATCTCGATACAGATATTGGCCGCATCGAGGTTCGGGAAAATAAACAGGTTGGCCGAGCCGGTCAGATTGCAGTCCGACACCATCTGGTCGCGGACCGCCTCCTTCATCGCCGCATCGGCGTGCATTTCACCGTCAACCTGCATCTCCGGCTTCATCTGCTTGAGGATTGCCACCGCTTTCCTCATTTTGCGCGCCGAAGGGGCGCTGGAAGAGCCGAAATTGGAATGGGACAGCAGGGCGACCCGGGGCGTTACGCCGAAATGACTGATCTTCTGCGCCGCCGCAATGGTGTTTTCGACAATCTGGTCCACATCCGGATCAATGGTCATAAAGGCGTCGGCGAAAAAGACCGTCCGCCGCGGCAGGATCAATGTGCTGACTGTCGACAGTTTCTGATTGGCGCATTTCTGGCCAATGATGTCGATGATATATCTGACATGGAAATCAAACCGGCCGTAGGTTCCGCAGATCATCGCATCCGCATCGCCGCGCCGCACGGCCAGCGCCGCGATCACCGTGGTATTGGTGCGGACAATGGTCCGGGCGGCTTCCTTTGACACCCCGCGCCGGCTCACCAGGCCGTGATATTCCTGCCAATACTGCCGGTAGCGGTCATCCTTTTGCGGATTGATCAGGTCGAAATCCCGCTCCCTGACCAGCCGCAGGCCCAGTTTTTCGATTTTCCGCTCGACCACGGCCGGCCGGCCGACAAGGGTCGGCAGGCCCATCTTCTCATCGACCAGCGCCTGCACCGCCAGCAGCACGCTTTCATTCTCGCCCTCGGCAAAGATGATCCGTTTCGGGCTTTTCTTGGCCTGCTCCAGAACCGGCTGCAGCAGGATACTGGATTTAAAGACAAAGCTGCTGAGCTTTTCCTTGTAGGCTTCCAGATCCGTCAGCGGCCGGGTGGCGACGCCGCTGTCCATCGCCGCCTGGGCCACGGCCGGGGCGATCTCCAGGATCAGGCGCGGGTCCAGCGGTTTCGGAATGATATATTCCGGACCGAATTTCAGCACTTCCCCCTGATAGGCGCTGGCGACCTGTTCCGACGATTCCTTGAACGCCAGATCGGCAATCGCCTTGACGCAGGCCTGTTTCATCTGTGAATTGATGGTCGTCGCCCCGACGTCCAGCGCGCCCCTGAACAGGAAAGGAAAGCACAGAACATTATTGACCTGATTGGGATAATCCGACCGGCCGGTGGCGATAATCGCATCCTTGCGGACTTTTTTCGCTTCCTCCGGCAGGATTTCCGGCGTCGGATTGGCCAGCGCCATGATAAACGGCTTATCCGCCATCCGCGCCACCATATCCGATTTCAGGATGCCCGGCGCCGACAATCCCAAAAAGATGTCGGCCCCGTCAATCACCTGATCCAGGGTGCGTTTGTCGGTGGCGACGGCATATTTCTCCTTATAGGGATTCATGTCCTTTTCCCGACCCTGGTAAACCACGCCTTCAATATCAACAAGGATGACATTCTCCCGCCGCAGCCCCATGCTGACCAGCAGGTCAAGACAGGCGAGCGACGCCGCCCCGCCGCCGGTGGCGACAACCCTGACCTCGGCCAGCTTCTTGCCGACGATCCGCAGCCCGTTATAGACCGCCGCCCCGACGACGATCGCCGTGCCATGCTGGTCATCATGAAAGACCGGGATATTCATCCGCTCCGTCAAGGCCTCCTCAACCATGAAACATTCCGGCGCCTTGATGTCTTCCAGATTGATCGCGCCGAAGGTCGGCTCAAGCGCCGCGATGGTGTCGATCAGCTTTTGCGGATCGCTTTCATCGATTTCAATATCGAATACATTGATGCCGGCGAATTTCTTGAACAGGACCGCCTTGCCCTCCATCACCGGCTTGGACGCCAGCGGGCCAATATTGCCAAGGCCCAATACCGCCGATCCATTGGTGACGACGCCGACCAGATTGCCGCGGATGGTCATATCATTCACCGCCGCCGGATCGTTTACAATCGCCTCACAGGCAAAGGCCACGCCGGGCGAATAGGCCCGCGCCAGATCCCGCTGGTTCGACAGCGGTTTGGTCGGGGTTATTTCAAGTTTTCCGGGCGTGGGATCGGTGTGATAACGGAGGGAGGTTTCTTTAAAATTTTCGTCAGGCATTCGGCTCTATCCATTCGCTTTCGGGGATAACAGCTTATACCGGAGCGCACAAAATAAACAAGGGGGCGTTTCCGCCCCCTCATAGATAATTGGTCGTATCTGACCCGGCTGCCAATGTCGCTTGGGCGCTTACAGCGCCAACGGGCGATATTCCTTGCCCAGATCATCGGCCACCGCCTTATAGGTGACATAACCGCCGGAAATATTGACGCCGTTGGCCAGATGCCGGTCATCCTTGCAGGCCTGTTTCCAGCCCTTGTTGGCCAGCGCCAGACCGAAGGGCAAGGTGGCGTTATTGAGGGCGAAGGTCGATGTCCGGGCCACCGCGCCGGGCATATTGGCGACACAATAATGGACCACGCCGTCAATGATGAAGGTCGGTTCGGCATGGGTGGTCGGCCGGGAATTCTCAAAGCAGCCGCCCTGATCAATGGAAATGTCAACCAAAACCGCGCCGTCTTTCATGCGCTTGACCATATCGGCGGACACCAGTTTCGGCGCCGCAGCACCCGCCACCAGCACCGCGCCGACCACCAGGTCCGCCTCAAGCACCGCCACTTCCAGGTCATGGGCCGTCGAATAACGTGTCTTCACCGTACCGCGAAAACGGGCGTCCAGCCGCCGCAACACATCAATATTGCGATCAAAAATGCTGACGTCGGCGCCCAGGCCAACCGCCATTTCGGCCGCATTCATGCCCGACACGCCGCCGCCGATGACAACCACTTTCGCCGGCGCCACCCCGGGCACGCCGCCCAGCAGCAGGCCGCGTCCGCCGGATGCTTTCTGCAGGGCGTGGGCCCCGGCCTGAATCGACATCCGGCCCGCCACTTCGCTCATCGGGGCCAGAAGCGGCAAACCGCCGGCGTCATTGGTCACGGTTTCATAGGCGATCGCCGTGCATCCCGACTTGATCAGGGCGTCGGTCTGCGCCGGATCGGCCGCCAGATGCAGATAGGTGTAGAGCAGATGATTTTCGGTCAGCATCTCACATTCGGGAAGCTGAGGCTCCTTCACCTTGACAATCATTTCCGCCTCGGCGAAGACCTGCTGCGCCGTCTCAATGATTTCCGCGCCAACCGCCTGATAATCCGCATCGGAAAAACCGATGCCGGCGCCGGCCCGGGTTTCCACGATGACCCTGTGGCCGTTGCGGACAAATTCGGACGCGCTGGCCGGCGTCAGACCAACGCGATATTCATGGACTTTTATTTCTTTCGGAACACCAATAATCATCTCAATTTCTCACTATATTTTAACGCAAAGAATCCGGCCCCCAAGCCGTCATGCGTGCGATTTAAGGAACCCTGCATCATAGCAAACCATCCATCGAATATCCTTGCAAAGATCGCTGTTGTTTTGCTAGTAATTCGCATATTATTGTGCATAATATCATTTATGAGACATAAATTTCGAAATTTAGGCCTGGACAGAATTGATCATGCCATTCTGAAAATCCTGCAAAGGGATGGCCGGATCAGCAACAATGATCTTGCGGATCAGATCGGCCTGTCGCCGTCGGCCTGCCTGCGGCGGGTCAAGGCGCTTGAAAACAGCGATGTCATTGATCGTTATGTGGCGATTGTGCCGCAGAACGCCGCCGAACTGCCCGATAATGTTTTTGTCCAGATCACGGTCGAAAAACAAACCAAGGAAAAACTCGCCGAATTTGAAAAATGCGTCAAGGACTGCCCGCAGATCATGGAATGCTATCTGATGTCCGGCGATGCGGATTATCTGCTCAGGGTGATCGTCTCCGACGCCTCGGATTATGAGCGGCTGCATATGGATGTGCTGACCGCCCTGCCCGGCGTGTCTCAAATCAAGTCCAACTTCTCCCTGCGGACCGTGACCAAGAAAACGTCGATCCCGTTCGAATAAATCTGAAGGCCTGTTCAGGTTAATTGTAAGTCCCGAAATTTAATCATTTATTTATCATCCCGCTCTATGATAGCGAGAAAAACATCAAAAGCAGGCATCAAAATGAGTGAAAACAGCATCACGCAGGAAACTGTGAACAATATTTTTGAGGATGATATGCAGGAAGTCATCCATTCTCTGACCCTGATTGGTGAGGAAAAATATCTCGACGTCCCTTCAAGCGAGACTCCCCTTGGCCAGGCGGTTAAAAAGCTGGCGGACCATATTCACAAACGCGAAGAAGCGGTCTTTGAGGAAAGGGTCAGCAAGACCCGGTCCGTGGCGGTCGCCATCGACGCCATGGTCAGTTCGATCACCAGTCTGTGCGAAAGGACGGATAATGTGACGCAAATTTCCCAGAATGCGGGAAACGCCGCCGCCGAAGGGGCGCAAACCATCGGCGAAGCCCGGGATAACATGACCTCCATCTCCAGGGCTGTCGAGGATTCCGGCACCAAAGTCAATCAACTGGCCCAGGCGTCAACCGAAATCGGCGGCATTGTGAAATCGATCGAGGATATCGCCAGCCAGACCAACCTTCTGGCCCTCAACGCCACGATCGAGGCCGCCCGCGCCGGCGAAGCGGGCCGCGGCTTTGCCGTGGTCGCCTCAGAGGTCAAAACCCTGGCCAACCAGACCGCCAGCGCCACAGAGGACATCCGGACCCGAATTGCCCGGCTGACCTCGGAAATGGAAGAGATCATCGCGGCGATGGCGGGCGTTTCCGAAGCGGTCACCACCGGCCAGAAAAGTATCGAAATCGCCAACGAAAAAGTCACCGACATTCACGAGGGCATTACAACGGTAAATTCCAATTTCATTGATATTAACGAGATCATCAACCAGCAGAAAAACGCCTCTCAGGAAATCGCCTCGACCGTTTCCTCCTTCAGCCGGGACCTTGGGCAGGAATAGCGTCATCCCTCAGAAATGAAAAGGCTGCTCATCAAAACATCAGAAGAGTGGTCTTTTTTTCGGCTCATTTTCCAGCCGCATCTGCTCGACAGTGGTCAGCAGCCGGGATAGCGTCCCCCTGAATTTCGCCTGATCCTGCGGCGGCATTTGCGCAAGAAGTTTCTGCTCAAGCGCTTTCGCCATCACGACAATGGCCTGATAAACCTCGGCCCCTTTCCGGCTCAGGTTCAGGATCACCTTGCGCCGGTCCCGCGGGTCCGTCCGCCGACTGACAAAACCATAATCCAGAAGTTTATTCAACGCCCGGGTGACCTGAACCTGGTCCATATCGAGCAATTCGCCCAGTTCCTTTGCCGAAACCGGGGCCGAACTGGCCAGCATCGCCATGAAACGCCAGCTTTCCCCCTTGATATTATATTTTTCGGAATATTGGTCTTCCAGGATATAGCCCGCCTCCTGCGACAGACGCCATAACTGATAGGGAACCCAATCCCGAACATCAAATAATTTTTCTTCGTTGGACAATGCCCTACCCCATTCTTGTATAACGTTCCGATTTTTATAGCAGAATTTATGCCTCAAGGAAAAGCACAGATTAAAAAACCGCGCCAACAAAAAAAGAGCCGACGCAATCGCCGGCTCTTCCATCTTTAACGGGAATGAAGGCAGACTTAGAAACCCATTCCACCCATGCCGCCCATACCGCCCATGTCAGGCATCGCCGGCATGGCGGATTTTTCTTCGGGATGCTCGGCAACCATCGCTTCGGTTGTGATCAGCAGACCGGCAACAGAAGCCGCATCCTGAAGGGCCGTCCGGACAACTTTGGTCGGGTCAATGATACCGGCCGCGATCAGGTCACAATATTCTTCCTTCTGCGCATCGAAACCAAAGTTTGTATCTTTGCTTTCTTTCAGCTTACCGGCGACCACGGCGCCGTCTTCACCGGCGTTTTCAACGATCTGACGCAGGGGAGTTTCCAGAGCCTTGCGGACGATATTCACGCCGACATTCTGGTCACTGTTTACCCCTTCAACGCCTTCAAGCGCACGGATGGAATACAGCAGGGCTGCACCGCCCCCGGGTACAATACCTTCTTCAACCGCAGCACGGGTCGCATGAAGGGCATCGTCAACGCGGTCTTTGCGTTCTTTCACTTCGATCTCGGTAACCCCGCCGACTTTGATCACGGCAACGCCGCCCGCCAGCTTGGCCAGACGTTCCTGCAGTTTTTCCTTATCATAGTCGGATGAGGTATTGTCGATGGAATTACGGATCTGACCACAACGGGCTTCAATCGCATCGCGTTCGCCGGCGCCGTCAACAATCGTTGTATCGTCTTTGGTGATGATAATCTGTTTCGCGGTGCCCAGCATGTCAAGGGATACGGTTTCCAGCTTGATGCCCAGATCTTCGGACACGACCTGACCGCCGGTCAGAATGGCGATGTCCTCAAGCATGGCTTTGCGGCGATCGCCGAAACCAGGCGCCTTGACCGCGGCAATTTTCAGGCCGCCGCGCAGTTTGTTCACAACCAGAGTCGCCAGGGCTTCGCCTTCAACGTCTTCGGCAATGATCAGCAGGGGACGGCCGGACTGGGCCGCCGCTTCGAGCAGCGGCAGCATCGGCTGCAGGCTGGTCAGTTTTGCTTCGTGAAGCAGGATGTAGGGCTTTTCCAGATCAACGGACATTTTTTCGGCGTTGGTCACGAAATAGGGGGACAGATAGCCGCGGTCGAACTGCATGCCTTCGACGACATCAAGTTCTGAATCGAGGCCCTTGGCTTCCTCGACCGTGATCACGCCTTCCTTGCCGACTTTGTCCATGGCGTCAGCAATCATCTGACCCACTTCGCTTTCACCATTGGCGGAAATGGAGCCGACCTGGGCGACTTCCTCGCTGGAGGAGATTGATTTGGTCCGGCCTTTCAGATCTTCGACAACCTTGGAAACCGCAAGATCGACGCCACGGCGCAGATCCATCGGGTTCATGCCGGCGGCGACCGCCTTGAAGCCTTCGCGGACGATGGCCTGGGCCAGCACAGTCGCGGTTGTCGTGCCGTCGCCGGCAACGTCATTGGTGCGGGAGGCCACTTCACGGACCATCTGCGCGCCCATGTTTTCAAACTTGTCGGCCAGTTCGATTTCCTTGGCGACGGAGACGCCGTCCTTGGTGATCCGCGGGGCGCCGAATGATTTGTCGAGCAGCACGTTACGGCCTTTCGGGCCGAGGGTTACTTTCACGGCATTCGCCAAAATATCAACGCCTTTCACGATACGTCCGCGGGCGTCGGAGCTAAACTTTACGTCTTTTGCAGCCATTCTCTTTATTCCTTTTCAGTAAATCTATCCAGAGGAAGATGATGATTATTCAATAATGCCCATCAGGTCGGATTCTTTCATGATCAACAGGTCTTCCCCGTCAATCTTGACTTCCGTACCGGACCATTTGCCAAACAGCACTTTATCACCGGCTTTGACATCCAGCGCGGTTACGGTGCCGTCTTCGGCTTTGGCGCCGCTGCCGACGGCGACAATTTCGCCCTGGCTGGGCTTTTCCTGCGCACTGTCAGGAATGATGATGCCACCGGCCGTTTTTTGTTCTGTATCTACGCGACGTACGAGTACGCGATCATGTAAAGGACGAAAACCCATTTCGCAGACCTCTTCTTGTTTGAGTTAAATAAAATCCCCGTTGGCACTCACCAGTGGAGAGTGCTAACAACACCTGACAAGAGATATAATACAAGGAGAAAGAGTCAAGGGGCGACAACGAAAAAAATTAAAAAAAAGCATTATTTTTCAGGATTCGCCGTCAAAACGGCCCTTAAACCGGAAACCCAAGATTTTCCCGGCGAATCCGGGTCCCGGGGCCCGGCCGAAAATCATCAGGAAGCCGGCGAATAACGCCGCCTGGGATCTTCGACCTCGATCACCCAGAGATCCGCGTCATACTGGCGCTGACGGGCAATATAAGCGTCGGCCTCCGGCTCCGCCACCGGATCATCCCCCAGCGGCCTGCACCAGTCCAGTTTTCCGGCCATATCCCGTCTCTGGCCATAGAGAATGCAACCCTCGCCGGCGATATACTGCTTGATCAGAATCAGGCCCCGGTCTTCGTCACCCCGATGCTGGACAGTCATCGGCAGGAACAATCCGTCGCATCGGCGGATTTCCGCCGCAACCCAGATCCCACTCTTCAGCCTTTCCTCAACCATCATATCGCCTCATTCCCGCAAACCCCAAATGGCGTTCTCTATAGCCTGAAACGCGCGCAAAAAAAAGCCCCGAATGGTGCCGGGGCATATTGTAGTTGGAAGATATCAGGGGTTTCATTCCTGATGGAATTTTTTGAGCGACAGTCTTACACCATTTTGCAGGCGGTCAGGCGACAGGTTGTTGTGAGCGCCGTATCAGCGCCAAGCGCCAGCGGGTTATCGAAACGCGCCTCATCCTGTGCGGTCTGCGCCATGCGGCTGATGGCGAGAAACAGAAGGATGGATATGACGCCTGCGTTGATCAGGCCGCTATGGGCGGCGCTTGCACGCCGCGATATGGGACTTGCTTTTATCAGCCCCATGAAGCTATGGGGATCTGTTCTGCTGATCAGAATATTTGGCATTTTATCTCTCCTCTTTATACCTCCGCCACACGCCGTTTATGGCGCGCCTTAGACGGCGGCCTCGCTAACCGGCGCAGCATATTGCGCAAACTCGATTTTCTGCTGTGAAATGGAGCCTGCGGTCAGGCCCATGACGATGACGACGGTGGCGATGGCCAGGTTCATCAGGACTTCCCGGCTTTCGACCTTGACAAAAATCTTGCGGGCAAATTTTCTGCCGGCGATTTTTTTCGCGTTTCTTTTCTGGTTTTTGGTTACCAGGCCCAAAAAACTGTTGGCTTCGATGTCGTTTGTTAAAATGGTGTTCATAACTGTTCTCCGTGGTTTGGTTTAAAATTTTTCGCCGGCTTTGAGACTGTTTCTCTGTCCTAGCGAATTGGTGTACTACATAAATAGTACACTAGATCGATAATAGTCAACAGAAAATCGTAAGAAAATTTTTTATTGTTTAAATTCAATCATTTAAAATACATAACTATAGATGGGAAACTGTTACAGGGCTGTATTACAGGAATAAAACACTGTGCCATGGCGACTCAATCCCGCCGATTCACCGCCGGATCAACACACCCTGACGCCACGTCGGGAAATACCACTATCCGGTTCCGATTTGAAGTTCCGGTCATTATCGGTGTCATACGGCTTCGGAACTTCAAATTGAGAAGATCAATGTTCTACCGGAGATAAAAATATTACTTTCATTTTGAAATATATTCATTATTATATTAGGTCGTAAGCTCATAAATATGGCGCAATTCTGTATGGAAATAACCACAAGCCGGCAGGAAACAGGCGCAGATAATAGCGGGGCTATTGGCGAGTTCTGTTCTTCGCACCGGTTTGTGGTTATTTCCATACCCTTCGGGCGCGGCTCTTTTGATCCGTGAATGCGTTGACAAGCTTGGAAATAGATCACTATTCCTGCAGCTTGTCGCCTGTTCAAGAATCAAAAGCGCTCGCGCAGAATGGATCATATTTATGAGCTTACGACCTAGCTATATGAAATGCCGGGAGCGATCAAAAGATATTGATCCATCCCCCTGTAAATCCCGGCTAAAAACGCAAGAGAATGAATATGACCCAAATGAATGCTGGCGCCGCCCTGGTCAAGGGCCTGATCACCAATGGCGTTGATACCGTCTTCGGCCTGCCCGGCGCGCAAATGTACGATCTTTTTGATGCGTTGCAGACCCATCAGGACAAGATCCGGACCATCGGCGCCCGCCACGAACAGGGGCTTGGCTATATGGCGTTCGGCTATGCCCGCTCGACCGGCAAACTGGGCGTTTTCGCGCCGGTTCCGGGCCCGGGCGTCCTCAACACCACCGCCGCCCTGTGCACCGCTTACGCCACCTGCGCCCCCGTTCTGTGCCTGACCGGGGAAGTGCCGCGCAGCTTCAAGGGCAAAGGCCGCGGCCACCTGCATGAATTGCCCGACCAGTTGGCCATCCTGAAGGGACTGACCAAATGGGCGACCCATGTCGATGATCCGGCGGAAACGCCGGCGCGGCTCAATCAGGCCATTGCGGCGGCGACCTCCGGCCGTCAGGGCCCCGCGTCCCTGCAACTGTGCTGGGATGATTTCGGCCGCCCGGTCGATATGGCGCTTCTGCCCGCGGCGGACGCCCCCGCCCGGCCCCGGATCAATGCGGACGAGATTGACCAGGCGGTGAAACTCCTGAAATCCGCCAGCGCGCCGATGATCTTCGTCGGCAGCGGCGCCCAGCACGCCAGCGCGGAAATCAACGAACTTGCCGAATTGCTCGAAGCGCCGGTGGTCGGCTTTCGCGGCGGCCGGGGCATTGTCGCCGAGGATCGCGACATGGGGCTCAACATCGCCGCGGCCCATAAGTTATGGCCGGAAACCGATGTCATGATCGGCATCGGCAGCCGGCTCGAGATTCCCTTCATGCGCTGGGGCAGTTTCATGGAATATCATCGCCGCCTGCCGGGCCGGAAACTGCTGCGCCTTGATATAGACGCCGCGGAAATGGACCGGCTTGAAAGTGACGCGCCGGTGATCGCCGACGCCGCCGATGGCGCGCGGGCGCTGATTGAAGCATTGGTCAGGGCCGCGGTTCCGCCCTCCGGCCGACGCGAACTGATCATCGAGGCCAAGGCCCGCGCCCGTCAGGAAGTCGAGGAAATCCAGCCGCAGATTGATTTCCTCAAGGTCATTCGCGATGTCCTGCCCCGGGACGGCTTCCTCGTCGATGAGGTCTCGCAGATGGGCTTCGCCGCCACCTATGGCTTCCCGGTTTACGCGCCGCGCACCTTCGTCAGCTGCGGTTATCAGGGCAATCTGGGCTTTGGCTTCCCCACCGCGCTGGGGGTCAAGGTCGCCAACCCCGACAAGGCGGTGATCTCCATCACCGGCGACGGCGGCTTCATGTTCGGCGTTCAGGAACTGGCGACGGCGGTGCAATATAACATCCCGCTGGTGACCATTGTCTTTAACAATTCCGCCTTCGGCAATGTCCGGCGGGATCAGCAGCAGAAATACGACAACCGCCTGATCGGCTCGGACCTGGAAAACCCGGATTTTGTCAGGCTGGCGGAAAGTTTCGGCATGGTGGGATATTCGGTCGCGACCCCGGCCCAACTGAAACCCGTGCTCGAAAAGGCCGTTGAGCTGGGCAAACCGGCGCTGATCGAGGTCCGCCAGGAAAGGGGCGGCGAAGCCTCGCCGTGGAAGTTCCTGCTCGCCTGATGTTAAAGGAGAGACTTTTTCGGGAAATCAAGGGGGGCCGCCCCACCCCTCGTCCACTTTTTCGTACAGAGCCCATAAATTGATTATCCGGCCTATCTGAGGTAGACTACCCTGGACTGAACGCCACCCCGGACAAGGATATTCGCCATGCAATTAGGGGCTTTTTCTCTCAGCCTGACCGTTAAGGACATTACGGTGTCGCAGGCCTTTTATCATAAACTGGGTTTTGATGTGGTGGGCGGCGAGTCCGGCCAGGGATGGCTGATCTTGCGCAACGGAACCACCACCTTGGGCCTGTTTCAGGGCATGTTTGACAAAAACACCCTGACCTTTAATCCCGGATGGGACGCGACCGGAAATCCCCTCGCCGACTTTACCGATGTCAGACAGATTCAACAGGTTTTGAAAGCGGAGGGAACCCCCTTCCACAGCGAAGCCGATGACAGCACCACGGGCCCGGCGAGTTTCCTCATCACCGACCCCGACGGCAATCCCATTCTGATCGACCAGCATATATAGGCGCGGTAAATTTCCGATGCGCCCCCTGTGATGGATTGATCCGGCGTTTTCTTTATGCTAAAGGTCACTGTCTTTTTTAAGTGGTCCCGTAGCTCAGCAGGATAGAGCACCAGATTCCTAATCTGGGGGTCGCGCGTTCGAATCGCGCCGGGATCACCATTTATTTATGTTTTCCCTCACCAGAAACCATATTATTGGTCTTGAAAAAAACCTGGGCTGGTTATATCCTGATGTAAAACACTATTTCATGGTTGCATGAGTAATGTTAATTTTGGGGGAAAACATGTCATATTCCATATATAGAAATACCCGCGCCGCACACACTTCACGTTCTGCTCAATTGAAACCTTCCCGAAAACCTCGACTCATGCGCGGCGGATTTATCGGCCTGGCCCTCTTGCCCTTGTCAGCCTGCGGTGACGGCGGCGCGGCCCCAACAAATTCAACCACCCCCCCGCCAGCACCGGACTTTACGGAAAGTCCCGCCAATACATTCACCGCGCGGGATGACAACGACCGAACCCTTGATCAAACCTCGGCTACGGCGGATCTTACCGTCACCGGTAAAGGCGGGAACGATACCATCACCACCGGTTCGGGGGCGGATGTGATAGACGGCGGCGCAGGGAATGATGTCATTTCATCAGGCGCGGGCGCCGATAAAATCCGCGGCGGCGAGGGCTTGGACACCATAACAGCTGGCGATGGTGATGACGTGATTGTTGTCATTGGCGCCACAACGGCAAATCAATATACCGATGCCTCAATCACCAATCCGGCCGGATCTGGTGCTGACTTGTCCAGCTTAATTTCTTTAGCCGACTTGAACAATAGAACGGTTAGTGAGGTGGTTAGCGGGGAAACCATAGACGGAGGTACAGGCAACAATACGCTGTATATCTATGGTGAAGTTGATCTGACGGGCGTAATGCTAACCAACGTAAATACATTGATTGTCAATTCTGATGTAACCCTGACCGCAGAACAAATCGCCCAGTTCACCACCATTGATGGCGATGGTAATTCGGTGATCAATATCGTTGTTCCGGACGGCTCAGGTGATACTGTTCTGGATCTCAGCACTATAGATATCAGCGACGTTGGGACGATTAATATTGAGGGTGATATTACCATCCAGGTTCAAGGCATTGAGGACTTAGCCGGAATAGAAAATATTGCTACCCTTGATAGCGGTAAAATCAATCTGGCCGTGCTGCCAAGCGACACACCTCAAACCATCGATATATCTGATCTGTTGCAGGTTTTTGATCTTCTCAGCAGCATCGAAATTTCTGAAGGGGTAGCTTTTAAAATCTCGACAATAGAACAATTCACCTCACTCGGCCTTTCGAGCATTACCGGGAATGGCCTGATAGATACGAATGGTTCAGTTGAGCTCCTGGCGGAACTTCAGGAATTTGGATTATCCGAAGAAATTACAGTCTTGCCTTTTAAATCGTTCAGCCTTTCTGCACATGAATATGTAAGGGGTGACGGCGGATTAACCCTTGATTTTGACCTTGGCGACCGGGAAGCCACAATCACGGTCAGATTGTCTGCCAGAGCAGGCTCTGAAAATTACCTGATTGAAAGTTTTACGGGCAGACAAGGGGAATTCATATTGCCCGAATTTCATCGGGAATTCTATGATACTGCCTTTGTTGAAACGATTGATATTGATAGTATTACTATTGAAGAAAAAGATGGAACAGTTATTTTTTTGAACCAGAAGGTTCTGAGTCATTATGGCATTCAAGGGCCGATAACGGTTAAGAACAGCCCAAAAGACGACACAACGCCCCCTATATTGCAAAGCTTCTCGATTGATGAAAATGATTTGGATGCGATGGGGCGCCCTAAGTTTGTTTATAATGCAAGTGATGATCAATCAGGTGTCGGGTTCATATATTTCACCGTTGAAGATGAATACGGATACAGCCATAATTTTAACAGCAGTGACGGTGAAACAACAAGTTACCGGCCCAATATCGCACCGAATCCTTCGATTTCAGGTTTAAGCCCATGGCTAAGCGGGACCTTCACCATCACATCAATCATGGTAATTGATGACAGCGCTGCAAATGGGAATAGACAAACCTATTCAACGGAAGAACTGGACGCCTTGGGCTTTCAAACGACCTTTGAAATTACAGCGCCCCGCAACAATGGCGCCCTTGTTGATCCGCTAAAATTCAATTCCCTTGAAATTGAATCCTTTGATATTGATCTTTCAGACGTCACGGGTACACAATTAACTCTCAATATAGATGGGGTACTCCGAAAACATGGTTTCAGTATATATAACACTGAAACTTCTCAAACCATTTGGACAGAGGGATTTGGTTCAAGTTTTGATTTTGAGTCAATTCAAGATATTTCAGCCGGCAGTTGGAAAATAACAAGTATTTATTTAACTGATGTATTGGGCCGGGCAATAACATTAGATCAGGACGACCTTGCAGATATAGGGTTTGATAAAGAAATTATTGTTACGGGGGAAAAATCAGCCGCACAACCAGGCGTTCTCGAAAGTTTTATCATAAACGATGAAGTGATTGACCTTGATAATGGTGATTTTTATATATCAGGTGAAATGAGGTTTAAAGACGGTGTTGAGCCGGAAGACCCGTATGTTCGATATATGAGTGAAACCGGTGAATATATATCAATTTCATTTCAACATGGCGCCGGGATTGAGATTTTAAGCCCTTATGTGAAGGCCGGCGTTTATAATTTTGTTGATTTGAGAATGAACGCTAATGAAATTATTTTTACCGAGCAGGACCTGTCACATATTGACATTCCACTTACCCTTACGATCATCAACAGTCTTGAAGATTTCACCGGCCCTGAACTGACCAGCATCGAAATAATAGATGATATGATCAATATGGATGAAGGAGAAAAAACGTTAAGCTTTAACTATGCGCTTGATGATGATGTATCAGGTATCGAGTCGGTCTTAATCTCTTTGAGAGGTCCGAACCAGGAGAAATACTACATATCCGGCAATGCAGAAGAGGAAGGCGTATCATTCAGGCTGCCTGATGACGCGCCCTCCGGGATATATACAATATTTCAGGTAAGAATTTCCGATGTTGCGGGTAACAGAAGCTCTTATCTCAACAAAGATCTGGACTATTCTGAATATAGCAATTTAAACAACCCAGCAGGATATTTGAGGGATTTTGGCATTGAACCTTCATTTACCGTACAAAATGATAATCCCCCAATTGATCAGATTTCTCCGGATTTTACTCTTTTAGATTTTAATAGCAAAGACCAAATCGTTGACTTAACGGAAGGAGATGGCGGATTTAACTTTGAAATATCCGCAGGTGTATCTACTGGACTAGTGAATGGCATCCTAGTGAAATATATTGACCCGGCGGGAGGTCTCCACAGTGAATATATCAATGGCGCCCAAGGTAGCGTTTCCTTGAAACTGGATCTTTCACACTCACCTGCGGGTGAATATAACCTGTTTGAAATTTCTGTTTTTGACCATGAAGGCAACAAACAAACTTATGACAAGGCGGCCATTGAAGCAGAATTTGGGACTAGTTCAACAACTTTTGATGTTATTAATCCTGCCTTACCGGAGATTGAACTTGGTGAAAATACAATTCAAACCTATTTACCCATTAAAGCAATAACGCCAACAGGAGACATTTTGAAAGATGCTCTCCTCAACAATATTCAATATACATTGCCCGGCGATGGCTCTCCTTTAATCATTACCTACAGTTTTGCCAATTCGGAAAAAAGTATCTATGATCAAACGACAGGCTATTATAGTGAACCGAACGTGGATTTCGAAGAAAGCCGGTTTTTTACTCAACTTGATGGTAATGAACAGTCGCTTGTCCGTGACATTTTTGATGATATTGAGAATTTTGCCAACATTATTTTTGTTGAGATTGATGATAACGGCGCGCATTCTGCGGGGCATATGAGATTTGCTTGGACCTCTGGTGAAAGAGATCCCTCAAGTTTTTGGACCGATACGGCAGCGGCATGGTCTTTTTCTCCCACCGGGAATACACAAGCAGGCGACATTTGGTTGTCTGATCAGTCATTCCGTGACAAAGCTCAGGGTGACGAAACTCATCTTATTTTAAAGCAAACCCTAATGCATGAAATCGGTCATGCATTAGGGTTGAAGCACCCCCATGAGATAGAAGGGAATTTTGGCGTTTTACCGGATGGATATGATGGCAAGGACTATACACTAATGTCCTATAATGATTTTTCACATTATAATGGTTATGGGGCCTGGTACGGCGGCCCGCAATCATACATGTCCCTTGATATAACTGCCTTACAATATATTTATGGCGTTAATGATTCCACATCGGCAGGCGACGATGTCTACTATGTTAATGACGCTAATCTTAGTCTGTTCACCCTTTGGGATGTCGGCGGGAATGATACACTTAATACGAGCAGTCTATATAATCAATTTGGTGAAAATGCAATCTCACAAAATGTAGCTGTAAACCTGACACCCGGCACATGGAGCAATCTTCAGGTATATTATCAGGAATACGTGGATTACAGCAAAACAACCGATAACCGTGATCAAATATTTATCACCAATGACACCATTATAGAAAATCTCATAACAGGGGATGGCAATGACGTTCTGATTGGCAACAACGCCGACAATATTTTACAATCCAATGATGGCAATGATTTTTTAAGCGGCGGCCAGGGCATTGATACCCTTGCGGGAGGAAAAGGTGACGATATCCTGGTTTATTCTTCAGGAGATAATTACGATGGCGGTGAAGGAAGTGACACATTAATTCTGGAAGAATCCGGCTTAACACTTGACCTGTCCCAAATTTCAATGATCAACATGGAAGCGGTGGATATTACCGGGTCGGGAAACAACAGTCTGTCCTTAACACTTCAGGATATTCTTGATACTGCTGATACAACCAATCAAATCACGATAAAAGGCGATACGGGGGATAGCGTCAGTTCCATCTCTCAAAACTGGGTATTGGGCGCTGATCAGACAATTGATGGCGAAATCTACCATACTTATACTTCTGGTGATGCGACATTGTTGATTGATGCCGATATAACACAGGATATTACCTGAGCCTGCTTTCTGCCGGTTTGGGGGTATTTTCATACAGAATTGCATCATATTTATGAGTTTACGGCCTAAATAATATCTCCAAAATTTACTGGCGTCCCGCGGGTGATGTCCCGGTTAACCGTCTTACCGATAACCTCATCATAAAACTTAGGCGCAATGCCAAAACCCGGGCGGATACTGCGCATGTTCTTGTCTGTAATGACGTCACCGGCCTTCATATCTTCCACAAAATACAGCGATCTGCGGAACTTCAAACTATTTTCTTCTGCGGGCTTGCGCTCATAACTGGCCCGACCCAAGGCTTGCCAAGCCACCCTGGCATCATTACAAAGAACTTTAACTTCTTTATCTGTTAGGGAAAAGGCGCTGTCCGGCCCCTCTTTATCATCATCCAGCATGAAATGCTTTTCAATGATGCAAGCCCCTAAAGCGACCCCGGCCACGGCGACCGTTGTGCCAATCGAATGGTCCGATAGACCAGGAACAACGTCAAACCGCGCGCCAAGATCGGTGATTGTGCGTAAATTCGACTGCTCAACCGGGGCCGGATAACTGCTGATACAATGAAGCAGGGAAAGCTGTTCGCAGCCATTGTCACGGGCTGTTTTAACGGCCAATTCGATTTCTTCTTCATTTGCCATGCCCGTTGAAATAATCATCGGCTTGCCGGTTTGTGCAACTCGGCGAATGAGGGGAATATCAATCGATTCAAAAGACGCAATTTTATAGGCTGGCGCATCAAGGGATTCCAGCAGATCAACCGCCGTATGGTCAAAGGGACTGCTGAAGATGGTAATACCGATCTCACGAGCCTTGTCAAACATCGCCTGATGCCATTCAAAAGGCGTTTGCGCCCATTTATATAGCTTATGGAGGCTATAACCATCCCACAAGCCCCCGTCCCGGATCATGAAATCATCATTTTCGCAGTCGATAGTAATGGTATCGGCGGTATAGCTCTGGATTTTTACGGCATCCGCCCCGGCTTCTTTTGCCGCAACAATAGACTGTAAAGCCCGGTCCAGAGAGCCATTATGGTTGGCGGACAATTCAGCAATAATATAAGGAGGGTGCTGGGGGCCAATTTTTCGGCCATCTATTTTCATATGTGGGGTCACGAGCTTTGCCAAGTTTTATTTCTCTTCTAAAAGATTAAATTTGTTCAAAAAATTTATTCTTGTATCAAGCCATTGGTCCTTAAATATCGCCAAGCGGTGTATATCATACCTCTCTCCGTCTCTCAGATAGTGGCCTTTGAAAATCCCTTCTTCTTGAAAACCGAATTTTTTATGAAACCTTATAACTGACTCATTAAACTCAAGCACCTCACACCATAATTTCTCAAGTTTCAACTTTCGAAAAGCATAATCCAGCGCTGTGATTTCCATTAACGGGCCGATGCCTCGTTTTGAGGTATCTCCACTATAAAATGCCCAGGAAGATGTTTTATTTTTTACATCTATATATGTAAAAGAAATGACACCAGCGGGCCCATTGTCCTTCACAAAAATAAAATATTGGCATGAAGGATCATCCTTAATGGTTGCATACCAGTTGCGATGTTCTTCTTTAGAAATTATATGTTCATTATACATGCTCTTGCGAACGTCTGGGTGGTTTCGCCAACCCAAAATGAGATCAAGATATTTTTCTTCTAACGGAATTAATTCGAACACAACTTTATATTCCAGTCATCTTTCAGTAATTTCCTTAGCTACTAATATTGACCCCAAAGCATCACAGATATTCAAATTAGCATCTACCATCAAATCGTATAAATCAATGTCATCACTCAAATCAGCCAGAGCCTTATTGATAGCGCGATCAAATTTTTTTCCCTCTCCCATTATAGGAATTATAGCACCAAAACCTACAAGTTTTTTCATTGCAAACTCTTGGTTTTCGGCCACTTGAATGAGCATGGACGGCAGCCCAAGACTTGCACGCTCCCAAGAAGTTGCCCCGCATGCCCCAATGGCTATATCTGCCTTCAGCATTAATTCAGCCATATTGGAAACCTCACTCAATACAGTAATATCAAGAGGAATATCTTTTGCAAGCTTCTTGACCTCCGAATAAAACGGAGAGGTCTCGCTTAGGACAACAGTAATGGAAGGTCCGTTTTTCCATTCCACATTGGACAATGCGCACAGTATCCGACTACTATAATTGGAAAGATCAGCCCCCCCCATCGAAATTAGAATATGATTAATGGAAATGAAATTCTTTCTTTTTTCTATGGCCTTACTTCTCATTTCGTTGAATTCGGTACGAAGAAGGGCGTACTTACTGCCAATGAGCAGCGTGGTATCAGCCGCAACCAAAGACTTATAATCCGCTTTTTCTCTTTGAAATGTCTGATCGAGAAGCAGGTCACAGTCATAATCACGATCAGCTAAATCATCGATCACCATAATTTTATTTACATATGGCCTTACAATATGATGCCATTCAGAGTCCAAGGCATAATGATCCACAATCAACCAATCCAACTTAGTATTCCGTAATACTTCAATAGTATCTTCAGCGTCTTGATGTTGTCCTCCGCCCCCAAGCCAGCTTTTATAAATTTGCCTTCCTTTGCCCGAATATGGTTTTATTTCTTTATGTATCGGCAACAAACTGCACTTAAACCCCTGTTGCTCAATATAAGAGATTTTATTTCCCGAATGTTCACAACAAATAAATTGAACCTTCGCTCCACTTTCTCTTAACTTATTCGCTAAAGTCAGACACCGCATGACATGTCCAGACCCAATGTTTAATGACGCGTCTACACGAATGCCTATATTTTTCATTGATCTTTGTATCTCTCAAGAGAAGCCGCATTCGCCTGATAAAGAAGCTCAGCGCGATACCAATCTTCTTCAGTATCAATGTCCTGCACCAAATGTCTTGGCAGTATAATCGGTATGGCAGAATCTGAAAACAAAGGAATATCTTGCAGAAAAGCCTCGGGTTGACCCCAATAAAATTGTCCTGCATCATGGTAGCCTTCTTCCAGATCCTGTGACCGGGTTTTCAGATGCTCCGGGTGGAACATCGCCATACGGCCTTCTTTGAGTTTAATGGCCCGTTGAACCGGAAAAGCAAAACTGGTAACCGTAAACGCATACGAGGCCGTTGGCTCATCCTTTAATTTTTGCAATCCTGATATAATGTCACAAGTACGCATAAAAGGAGCCGTAGCATATAGACAGCATATATAATTCACAGGCGACCCATCCATTTCTAACCAGGAAATAGCGTGTTTTATAACGTCAACAGTTGTCGCATAATCATTTGCAATGTCATCAGGGCGTAAAAAAGGCACTTCTGCCCCATATTCTATGGCAACCTTCTTAATCTCTGGGCAATCTGTAGAAACAATGACCCTGTCAAAACATCCACTCTCTATGGCCGCTTCAATAGTATAAGCAATGATTGGCTTTCCCAGGAAATTTCTAATATTCTTTTTGGGAATACGTTTGCTTCCCCCCCGGGCAGGTATCAATGCTATATTATTCATGCTTAATCTTTTTCGAATCATCTATATATCCAAAGGATAGTGCCGCAAAACAAGCTAAAACAAACCCTATAAATGTGATAATTATTACAATTAACGGCCTATTGGGGAACATCTTTTCCTCAGGCTCCATGGCCGGACTTATTGTTTTAAAGATATACTCATCATCCAGCTCAGCAAGCATATTTTTCTTCATGTTATCTTCAAGTAAAGCAACAAGAATCACATTAGTAGAAGCCACCTTGCTATCCTGAAGTTTGGCGATCAGATAATGGAATTTCTTTTGCGTTATCCCTTTATCAATCAGGCGCATATGGTCATTAATTTCTTTGACTAAGGCGGTCACCCATTCAACAGCTAATACAGGTGAATGATACTTCAATAACACCCGTTTCTTTGTCTATAGAGATACTTGGCCTATCTTTAAAATCCTCATAAACCTCAAAATCAGATGACTTTGGTATTTGGGGGGAGAGGATCACGAACCCACTTTTTGGTTTCGACATTATAGATACCAGATGCATAAGACAACTTTCTGGATTTGTTATCCCACTTTTCTCCCGCCATGAGAGGCACCAAAATATCATATTTTGATATAAAATTATTAATAAAGTGCTGTGATTTCATCTTCTCGAGAACAAGAATGGAATTCTGGTTCATTTCGCCGCCCAGATTGATGCCAGCTAGAGATCCTAGGCTTCCAAGGGAACTCCCAGATTGAGGCGCACCCGGACTATCGTTAGGGAATATTAAGAGCTCAGACTTATACTCACTGGGAAGATATAAAGCGACAGCAATGCCAAGCACACCTGAAATGAAACCACAAACAAATATAAACTTCCAGCGCCTCAAAAGGGGGGAAGACAAGTGAAATATATCTATGTCCTCAGCTTCAGCCGGTTTCAAAATAAATTGATATAAAGATTGTTCTTTATACAGTGCTCTCATTATTATTTTTAGTATTGTCGTTCATTGTTTCATCAAAATAGTGGAAATTCAGAAATACAAACTATTCTCCAATGGTTTGCAAATCAAGCTTAGAAAAATAAATGTAATATGTGATTCTCTAGGATCTGTGGACAATTAAGGTCAGGGTGTTGCCCCGAACCGAATGATGCGCAGGATCCGGCCCGGATTATTCCTGTTGAGGTTCCAGGGGTCCTTGCGGGGTTTCAGGACCTGCCCGGCGCGCAGGTTCTTCACGGGCGGCTTGAATTCACCGTCCCGGGTTTCACAGGTGGCGCCCGGCGGGACTCAGACTTGCTGACCTTGGCAAATCCCTCGCGAATGATCGTCAGGGCGCGGTTGAGGTCCGGGGCCGTCGCCTCGGGCAGGATGCCGGTTTGAATAGCAGGGTTTCATTGGGAAGCATGGATGATATATTCATGTTTCCCTTTCTTGATTATTCAGCCGTCTTTTTTAAATTGGCCTTATGTAATTCGCGCAGCTCGCGCCAGCGTTTATATTGCCCGGCCTTGGCGGGATCAGGATCTTCCTCGCCTTTTAACCAAAAAGCAAACCAGTCCACATTTCCTTGTTGGGAGGCAAATCGTTCATGAGGTTTCTGGAGCAAGTGTGAGCCATCAGGAAAAAGCAAGAACTCTACCGGCTTTTGTTGCCGTCTGAGGATGGCATAAATGTCCCACCAAGGGAAAACATAGTTCGAATATTGCTCAAAACGCAACGGTGTATACACTTGGTCCAGATGCATCACCGGATTACGGGCAACCCAAGTTTCCAAATCGTGCCCCCATGGAACGGCTCCCAACATAACCTCATTATGAAGCATACCGGGGGCCTCCCTTCCATAAAAACCGACATAACCAAATAAGCTGAGGCTAACAGAATCGGCTATCGTTGCGGCTGCAAATTTTTGGTCAGAAAAAGTAATCAGATGCTGAACGTATAAACCCGTGCGGCTCCATCCAATTATCCCCACTTTTTGCCGATCAATGAGCCCCATTTTATGCAGTATCTCAATGGCTGATTCTGTTCCCTTGCGCTGTACTACCAACTCTGCCCGTTTAGACAATTCCCGTCGTGGGACTGGCATTTGAAGAACCATTATTTCTTTATTAGCCAAAGCCTGGGCGGCAAAGGCACTCGCAGTACTATCAGGACCATCAATCAGAAATTCTTCAGAGTTAAAACCATGTGTTTGAATAACTAGAGGATAACGCTTGTCTCGGCTAAATTTTGGCGGATAGACAAGCCCGCCAACCCAAGTTCGATCGTCTGTGTCAGACCATGTGAATTTTTCCACCTTGCCAAAACTCAAGCTCCTGAACTCAGGATTAAAATCCGTGATGACTTGTTGGCGCACGGTTTTGGAATCGTGAGCTAAAATTTCAGGAGGAGTATTTAAATCCTGCCGAACGGACAGTATAAGCCTATTTTTGCTATCCGTATTTTCTTCATTATTTACTTCAAGCCACTCACCATGGTATTTACGAAATAACTTGTCAGGCAAAGCAACACCGTTGTACAGGCCTCGCATTACCCTGAGAGCGCCATCAGAATTCATGACTATACCCGTGAACAATTCATCTGTTTTTCTTCTTGAGGAGGGAACCAGATCAACTATACGTTTCACCCTTTTTGTCTTTATATCAACCTCCGCAACAGCAGGTGCTTTGCTGCGGCGTTGATTTTCTTCGACATCCAAAGTATCAAGGGGTAAGAAGCTATTAGCTAAAATAACGCTTTTTCCATCCTTCTGCCATATAGCCTCAACCTCAAGGCCCGTTATTAACAACCCACTCGGAGCATCAAATATTGGCTCGATAGATCCTCCTTTCGTATCAATAAGAACAAATTGACGGATAAGATCACCGCGCTTTTTCATGGTATTTTCATCAAACTTATCCACGATACGTTTAAAAAGTGCACCACTAGTAGCAAATGGCTTATAATTTTTAACCCAAGTATGGGGTATATCTTTTATGGCCAATAATCCAACCGCCCTTTTGCCATCTGGCGATAACCAAATATCAGTAGGGAAACTTTGAGCCTTTCCCAAAGCAATCGGAAGACCTTCTTGGTTCACCTGTGTAGAATAAATCTGATAAAGGGAATTGCATCGATTTCCGCAGTCTTCATACACAACTTCATTCAAGCTCTTCGTGCCTACCACAAAATATGGTTTTTCCTGTTGATTATTATTAACAGCAATAGCAGAGGTATAGATCACTGTATCTGATACGGCATTCATATCAAATGTTTCAACTGGTCTCGGATGGTTAGTGAGTCTCCGGATCTTTCCTGAAACAATATTCATACGATAAACCTGGCCAGGGTTTTCTTTCTGGAAATCTCCAATAAAAGCAATAGTCTTGCTATCCGAAAGCCATCGGATCTGCCGAATGGCACTCTTGTTCGACGAAGACGAGACATGGGCTAGTATTCTGCTATCCGGCAATGGCGTGTCGTTCCCTTTATTGACAAAATCCAGAACTTTCCTAGTGTTATAGAGAATAATGGAAAACTCATTTTGACCTGTGATAAGGTCTCCTTTACGTGTAACAATCACGAAATGCCGGCCATCAGGAGAAACTTGGAACTTGGGGGCTAGAAATCTTGAAAGACTTACGTCAGGATTAACAAGGCGGGTCATAGTAACTGAATCCGTCACAGTGAACGGACGCAGTGGTAATGCTTCTTCTCCCCCTGATAATTTACCAGCAGCCATAGCCGTTGGTAAAAACAAGATCAAAAAGACAAAGAACGAGGATATTTTAGACATGCGTGACATTCGTGTATTTCCCGTTATTCCCATACCACACGTTTTTTCAAAAGGAGCATAACTACCGTACCTTCCAAGCGGAACCGAGGGAAAAATCCGGGGTCCATCTGTTTAAAGAGAGTATTTACCCATAGACTTGTTGTTCCTCCCGGAACCGCTTTACATCCTCAAAATTTCTTCTTAATATTAAAGGAGATAAACCGTGCTAATGGGTCCGCGTTTGCGGGATCATAACCAACACCTACAGGGTTATTCACAAACGGCGGGTCAGTATCAAAAAGGTTCAAGACACTCAAAGTAAAGGTCGTGTCACTTAGTCCGATATTGTTCAGAAGATCACCCGTGCTGTAACTGAGGGTGAGGTCAACGGTAGTCCAGGAATCAACCTTGCGCTCCGGAGCGCTTTGAGTATCTTTATAACTATCAGCATAGTTGATATATGCTGTTGCAGACAACCCGTTATCATTGCTCCAGGTCACGCTGTTTCGCATCCGGAAATCAATAGGATTACCAACAGTACTTACAAGATCCAGAACTGGGCTTGTTGGCGTATCAGCCTCCTCGAATGTGAAAAGGTAATTGCCATTCACCCGAAAATCAAACCGGCCTATCTCCTTGGTCTCAAACCCGTAGTTAATGGTAAAGTCAAGTCCTTCGACCTTGGTTCGCGCTATATTGTTCAGGCGTAGATCAATAATCGCCCCAACAGGTATGAGGCCAGCACAGATATCCGGGTTCAGAAAATCACCGGCTACTTCCATGTTGCAAACAGTATCTATTTGAGCTTGAGTGGGATTTCTAATGATAAGAGAAGCAAACTGCGCCTCATTTATCAGCGCGGTGGCAAAGTTTGGAATACTTCCAACCTTGTCTTTAAAATCTATATTGAAATACGTCATGTCAAACTCAAGTCCGGGCACCGCCGATGGCGTAAAATTCAAGCCAGCAGTCCATGTTGTTGCTGTCTCATTTTGTAAGTTTGCATTCCCCCCGAATTGAAATATACTTAACGTAGAACCTGTCGGTGACAATGGATCCGAAATTGGGAAACCACTTCTCCCGGTACGCGATTCGTCCAAATCTGGCAAATTTGGCGCCTTGAAAGACGTTCCGTAGCTGGCGCGAAGACGCAAATCTTCAACAGGCGACCATAACAGACCGAATTTTGGATTCGTTGTGCCGCCAATATTACCAAAGCCACTATAATCTTCATAACGTACAGCCGCCGAGACAATCAAACGTTCAAGCCCCGACCTGCGATTGGCCTCATCAAACAAAGGAATGAAAAGCTCGCCAAAAAAAGCCACAACTTCCCGTGTGAAAGGAACCAAAGCAGGTCCCGTATTGGCATCTGAAAAGCGCCCCCATGTTTCTTCGCGATAGTCAGTTCCCACCGCCAGTTTAATCCCCCCTCCCGGCAAATGGAATAAAGTACCGTCAACGGTTACATTTCCTGACCAAAGTTCGGCGTTGGTTCCAAACCTTTGATCTCCTCTGATCTTCTCAAGCGTAGCAGGGTTTGTGTTGGATCCATCTCCAAACGGATTAAACGCTGTGGCTGGATCGGGGTCTGCCAAAGCGGCATTCAAGGCCGTAGTATCTACGCCCCCAATAGTAGTGTTCGTGGTGTCTTCCTTGCTGTAGGATCCAAAGAATTTAATCTGCCAATCATCATCTATATCAGCCGTACCACCCAATACAATATTATAATTTTCTGTATCTCCGGTCTGGATCTGGTTGCCTAAATCATCCAGAAAGGAGTAGTTGACGCGGACAAAAGATGATCCCCCGAAAGGGTCAACAAAAAATGGATTTGACGATGGAACACGGAGAGTTGAGCCATCTGATGAGATACGTCTTAGAAAATCCCGCTTATTATAACTTCCCTCTGCAAATAATTCTATACTTTCACTCAGTTTCTGAGAAAACGTGGCAAAGACGCTGTGACGTTCCTGACCACCTTGCACAGTTGTACCCTCTCGCAGATTTTGAAGATTAACAACTCCCGGCAGTAAATCACTGACGTCAAGAGATGTACCATCCTGCCCCGAAGGGATGGCAAACGCGGGCTGAAAAGTTGGACCCAGTATATTTCCTGGATTGCTATTCGTACTCCTGAAATCCTCCCCACCCAGTGATCTAAGATCCTGTGTCGCAGAAAATTTTCGGGCCGAACTATCAAGGGGATCACGTTTGTAATATTCATAAGATATCATAGCGTTACCGCTATCCCAGTTTGTCCCGAACAGTTGTCCAAACTGGTATTCCTGCAAACCACCCTCGGTTACAGTTCCGAACCTCGCTCGTGTTTCAGCTCCTTCAAAATCGTCCCGTAAAATAATATTTACCACCCCACCAATTGCATCAGAGCCGTAAATCGCAGAGGCGCCATCATTTAGCACCTCAATTCGTTCTATTGCGGTTGCCGGTATATTCGATACATCGACAAAGTCTGCAAATCTTCCTGCTATTGGAATGCGTCGACCATTAAGCAGCGTCAAAGTTGCATCGGCGCCAAGCCCCCGCAGGTTCACGCTCGATGCCTGGCTGACACTGGAAGTAGCCCCTACACCAAAGGTATCCTCATTTACGCCACCTTGGAAATTCTGTGGCAAGCTCTGGATCACTTGGTGTGTCGTTGCAAAACCTGATCTATCAATTTCCGCCCGATCAATGATTTCAACCTTTGAACCCACTGAAACGCCGACCCCACGGATGTGCGACCCAGTGACGACGATCTCTTCAAGTTCCAGTTCCTCAATCTTGTCTTTATCCTCATCTTCCGCATAGCCGCCAAGCCGCGCCTGATATTCCGCGTCGGACGTCAGGGAAATCGCCCGATACCCCGCTTGCCGTGTTGCGGCGCCGACAAGGATGGTTCCCAGTTCATTGACCCGGTAATCAATGCCCGTGTTCTCAAGCAGGCGCTCCAGGGCCGTCACCGGATCGTAAGCGCCGGCAAGACCCTGCACGGTCCTGCCTTTGATGTCCGCTTCAACAAAGGAAATCTCCAGACCGCTCTGAAGACCAAATTCATTCAGCGCCGCCCCGAGGTTTTGGGAGGCGATATCGAACGTCACCCTGGTGTCTGCTGTTATGTCTTTTGATGGCTCTGCGGCATAGGCGGCGCCTTGCGCCATGATAAAAGCCGCGCATCCCGTCAACGCCCATGATTTTAGCGATTTCCTGTTACCCATCTTTCTTCTCCCAAAGCTTGTCGTTGTTTTGTTATTTTCACCAAAGGCCGGATAACGCCTTGTGGGGATGTAGACGGGAGAAAACGCGCAATCCTCATCAAACGACATAAAAATTTAAAAAAGCTGGTTATCCCTTATTTGATTTCCCTTACTCTTTCCACAGCAGGGTGATCTCATTATGGGCGGTGCGCTGGCTGTCGATGGCGTGGGTCGCTTTCTGGGCCGCAAGGAAGGGCGCGACCTGGCCCGTTTTGAAAACGCCGCTGACACGAATTTCCCATAGCCGGGGGTCGTCGGAAAGCCTGATCTGATCCGTGGTATAGCGATTGATCTCGGCGACGGCGCCGCCAAGGGGCGTATCGCGAAAAACAAGCCGCCCTTCCCGCCAGCTTATAATTTCCTCAAGGTCGACTTTCTGCGCCGCCCGGTCCCGGGTGGCGGAGGCGATAAGCCGCTCGCCGGCGACAAGCTCTATTCTGTTTTCCGGGATCGTCGCCGGCCCGGCCGTCGCATCATCAGCAACGAGTTCGTCGACCGCCACCCGGCCCTCCACAAGGGCGACCTGAACCGCTTCGCCTTCGCCGTCCCGTTCCGGGACCAGTTTGACATCAAAAGCGGTCCCAAGGGCGGTGATCCGCTGTTTTCCGGCCTGAACCACGAAAGGCCAGGCGGCATCTTTCGCCACCTCGAACAGGGCCTGTCCCCGGCGCAGCCGAATGCCCCGCTCTGCTGCATTATAGGCGACTTCAATCCGGGAATTTGTGTTCAACGTCACCGTCGATCCGTCGGCGAGCATGATGGTGGATCGCTGGCCAAGGACCGTATCATAGGCCCTGAAAGTCGCCTCATCGGGCGCGCCGCCCTGTTTCGACAGGGGGTTCAGGAACAGGACTGTCGAGAGTAAAATAACAAAAATCATCGCGGCGCCGGCAAAGGTTTTATGCCGCCAGAAAGGCCGCTTCGGCGCCGTCTGTGCCCTAACCTCCGTCACCATATCCGCCAATTCAGCATAGCCCCGGTGCCGGTCGACGAAAGCAAGCGACCGTTCGGTGCGTTCAAAAGCCGCTGCATGTGCGCGATCCTGCGCGCACCAAGCGTCAAAAGCGGCGCGCTCCGCCGGGCTGCAGTCGGGCGACGCCAGACGCATGGCCCAACGGGCCGCTGCATTTTCAACGGTTTGCTGTTTGTTATGTATTTTCTCATCCCTCATAATTCATTCCCGAAACATCGCGTCAGATAGGCAATCGCCTTTACCATATGCTTCTCGACCGTGCTCACCGAAATCCCGAGTCGACGGGCCACATGCTTGTGTTTCATCCCCTCGATGCGGCATAGTATAAAAACCTGTCGGGTGCGTGTCGGAAGCTTGTTCAGCACCGCCAGCAACAGGTGAATATTTTCCTTCCCCTGATATATATTTTCAGGGGAGACATCCTGAACCGCATGAGTCCGGTCCTCATATTCAACATGGTCAACATAGGAATGCGTTTGCCGCTTGCGCAGGAAATCCTTCCAGACGCTTGACGCTGTCTGCATCAGATAGGCTTCAGGATTTTTAATCTTTGTCGCCGCCCCGCGCCCCGCAAGCCGGGCAAAGACGTCCTGAACCAGGTCATCAACCGTCGCTTTCTGACAGCCCCGCTTCCTGAAATAACGCATCAGGGCAGCCGAATAAAGCTGAGCAAATCCTTTCAACTCCTCATTTCTTAATGTTGTATCTGATGAACCCATAGACGTTTTCATGATGATCTGACGTTTTGACAAGCGTTCAACTTCCCCCGCATTCACCCTTCCCAATACTGTAGACGTGGCGGATCAGAAAATCCTCATCTCCGGAGAAAAAAACTTTGGTTTATGTCGCAAAACAAGGTCATCGCCAGGGTATTGTTCCGTCCGATCAACTTTTCCCGCCGCAACATGGCTCAATCATAGCATCAATTGGCGTATCCACAAAACCGGCGAGGCTGTTCTTCCCTCTGAAAAAGAGGTAGTATAGAAGAAAATAACGATAAAATTATATTTGGGACGGACACATCGTGATAAGAAAATTATTGTTTATCGCCTTGCCTTTGCTTGTATTTGCATTTTTCAATTTGATGGCGCCGGCTCAGGCCGATCAGGCCGACTGGACAGAAAAAAAACTGGGACAGGTTATCCTGAAGGCAGACAGGGCGGCCCGACGGCAGAACTGGGCGCGGGCGATCAAATACGGCGAGCAAATGCTCTTAGGCGTCCAAGTCCTTAATCAGAAAAGTGACGCCAGATATATTCATCTGCTCAAAAATCTCAACCGGTATTATGACAAGGCGGGCCGCCTGACGGAAATCGGTCCCAGGGTGGCGGCGGCCTATCGCCTGTCAAAGGCGCATCTGGGGCTTACACATGACACCACCATGATGAGCCGCCACCTTTATTACAAACTTCTTCTCGCGGAAAGAAAATACCGCGAAGCCATTCCCCTTGTTCGGGAGAATATCGAAATCGCGCAGGGAAGCCCGAAAGACCCCTTCAGGCGGCTTCATTTTCTGGAGCAGTTGGCGACGCTTTACGGCCTGACGAAACAGCTTGAAAAAGAAGAAAAAACGCTTCTTCAATTTCTGGAAATGAGCCGGAAAATACTGGATGCCACCGATGAAGAAAATATGAATATTATTCTGATGCTGGCCCAGAATTACTGCCGCCGGCAAGAAACGGAAAAATTCAAGAAATTAGCCGTACAGCATCATTTGAAATATTTCTGCAAATAAACGCGCCCATTTAACGGAAAAATTACAGAAGCGGCATAATTTTAAGAAATGAAACGAGGCCTTCAGGAATGAAAGCAAGTTCATACACTTTAACGAGCACCTCTGCACAGAGATTATGACTCTTTGAATTCTGATTATTGTTGTCTTTCGAGTTTGGGGCCGGCGCGGGCCATTTTGGTTCCGGCTTTTTCGGCTGTGAACATCAATTTGATTTTTGCGGCAATTTCGGAGATGAGCTTGTCACGCTCTTCGATCCGCCTGTAGAGGCATTGCCGCGCAGAACGCCGATTTCGATCTCCACCATGTTGAGCCAGCTAGCGTGCTTGGGGGTGAAGTGGAACGCCAGTCGTTTGAGCACGCGTCTGGCTTCCCTGCGGGGAAAGCCTTGTAGAGGGCGGCGGGGCTGTGGGTCGACAGGTTGTCGAGCAGGACACGGATTTTTGTGGCTTTCGGGAAGTGATTGTCGGGGAGAACCCGCATGCACATGGCAAAGTCCGCTGACCTGCACCGCTCGGTGGCCTTCACCTTGCGCCAGGGCCGGTGAGCATCAGGGAAGACAAAAAGGTTGGCCGCGCCGGTGCGCCGGTATTCGCAGTCGTATGATAATGAACGCACCCATCAAGGAAAAAGATGCAAAGGGCGAACCCCAATGCAGACATTACTGGTGGGAAAACAGAGCTGGCAGGATAATTTGTAGATCAGGTTTAACCTGACAGCCGCCAACTCAAAATCGGCTCATGCCTGATCAGGTCTAAACTATTGCATCTTGGTCTTGCGGACGATCGTCGCGATATCGACACCAAGCGCCTGAGCCGCCTTGCGTTTGCTGCCATATTGCTCTATGGCCTGTAGAATAACGCCTGTTTCAAACTCACGAACAGCTTCCTTCAATAACAAACCATCCTTTAACGCCTCGGTTATCGTGTTACCTGGTTCATTGCCCACGCCATTGCAATGCGCAGCGTCAGCAAGGTTGCCTTTCATGCCCGGTGACAGATGTTTGACTTCTGCAATAGCATCGCATTCAACCGCCAGCTGCTCCAGAATATTCTGCAGTTCCCGGATATTACCGGGAAAAGCATACTGAACGAGAAAATCCTCACATTCCGGTGACAACGCCAGAGGGGCGCCCCTGCGCTGGCTCAGTTTTGACAGGAAAAGACGAATGAGGTCGGGAATGATCTCCCGTGTTTGCCGCAATGGCGGAATCTCCAGATTGATCACATTGATGCGATAATAGAGGTCTGTGCGAAAGCTCCCTTCCGCCGCCATTTTGGCAAGATCCCTGTTGGTTGCAGCAATAAGATTGACATTCACCCGTTTCATGGTGGTCGCCCCCAACCTTTGAATTCGTCCTTCTTCAAGAAACTGCAACAATTTGGGCTGCGATAGAAGCGGCACTTCGCCAATCTCATCCAGAAAAAGAGTCCCGCCATTCGCCGCTTCGATCAGACCTTTTTTACCCCGCTGGTGCGCCCCCGTAAAAGCCCCTCGCTCATAACCGAATAATTCTGATTCAAATAATGTCTCCGGAATACTTGAACAGTTTACATGTATGAAGGGTTTATCGGCTCCGAGGGCATTTATATGCAGATAACGGGCGGTTTCCGTCTTCCCGACACCCGATTCCCCCGTCAGCAGCACCCGGCTTTTCATGGCGATTGCCCGGGTGCCTTTTTCAATGATCCGTCGGCCAATTTGCTTCAGCACCATATTATTCAGGGTCTCGCCAGGGACCTTTTGCTTGTCAGAAAGGCTTTTGAATTGTTTGTGATCATTTTGTATTTTTTCAAATTGAAGCCGCAGAAACTCCATATTCTTTAGCGTGATCACCAAAAAGACAAAATCACGGTTCTGATCACGGGTAATTTTTGCATTGATCAGAATCTCACTGCCATCCAGCATAACTTCAATAAATTTTATGGGCGTTATGGTTTTAAAGGAATGCAAAACCTGTTCAAACTCCAGCGCGCTTTTATTGGCCAATAAATCCAGTGTCTGGCCGGTAACCTCTTCCCGGTCGAGGTCCAGAATGGTTTCTGCCGCCGAGTTTATGCACACGACCAGTCCCTGACGGTCGATAACAACAAAGCCATCTGGCAAAGTATCAATCACAACACCATAGGCCGGGTCACTCAGCAGCTTCTTCAACGTGGAAAAGGAAGCATGTTTTTCTTTGCTGTCATCTAAGGCATGGAATTTCATTCACTTAAACCATTTTAAAAAATATTCACCTGTACAATCATCTTCTTAGCACCTTCTTAGTCGTCCCAATTTTTCACCGGCCGAAATACCCCCACAAACCTCTCTTCATCCATTTCATCTAAAAAACAGGAAAGAGAAACATCAAATTGCCGTTCAGACAGGTCCGGCACCGCAACCTTTCCTGTAAAACGTATCTGCTGATCCGCCTTGAGGCGAGAGCGCCCCCTGAGATAGCCCTTTAAATTAATGATTTCATTTACATCCTTCCCCAACCAATCATCCACATTCCAGCCAAATTGACTTTCAAATGCAGGGTTTGCTCCCTGCAAAACGCCCAGACGATTAACGACAAGTATCACATCCGGAATAGAACTCAGGACTTCCCTGACCTCCGTCTCCTTGTGGATCAATCTGTTCTCTGTCCGTTTTTCGCGGGTAACATCACGCGCCGTCCCCCAAAGACGTAACAGTTTTCCGTTCTCGATATGGGCTCGTACGCAGTTCTCAATATACAACGCGCTGCCATCATGATGGGTATCAATGGACAATGCGTTATCCACCTCGAAATCATTTTCGATAACTTCAAGCATGAATTGCTCGTTTTCCGGTGTCCGGGGGAAAAAAGAGCTGACCGGCTGCTGATTAAAGTCCAGGTTATCAGGAAGGTCATAAAGCTGTGCAAACGCCTTGTTACACAATCGCCAGCAACTGTCATTCAAAAAAATCTGGCGGACTATTTCACGGTCCGTGACACTGATGTCGACAAATTCCCGGAACTCAATACACCATGTTGGAATGGCGAAGGTATTTATAATATCACTTAAGACAATAAAATCATCCTCACGGGTAAATTCAACCTGTTGCGCATCTGCGACATCAAGAACAGTAATAAACAGAAGCGCTTGTTGCTGAGCGCGCCGGACGCACAGCTCAGCCTCAACCTTGAAGCACCCCAGCGCATCTGACTGTAGGGACAGTATGCAACGGCCTTCCAGCGCGTCTGACGCATCCTGGTTTTGATAGTTCAAAAGCATGGAAACCGTGGGCTCGTCGAAGATGTCAGCCATACATAATGCATTCTCTTCACGCGCCCGCAAATTTGGCTTCCCCAAACCCTCCTGACTGGAAAAAACCAGCGCGCCATTTTCAGAGAAAACAAATACTGCCCCCTTAATGTCGCGCTTCATTCGCCATCCTTCGAATTTCAAAGACATACCAGACCAATTCCTTCATCATACTGCGGATATAACACTTGGAACTGAGCAAGAAACATACCAGTTTCACCCCCCTGAAAACACAGGTTTTCTGATGGAAATCTGGCGAAACCCGCCCAAATATAAACAAACCCGCATCATTCATCAAATGAAATGATGCGGTTTTGCAGCACGCCCCTATAATTTGCCTCAAGGGGTTATGGACAATCCCTGCCCACAGGCTATCTCAACCTCAAGGGCCAGTTTCCAGCCTTCCTTGGTTTTCGCCGCCATATATGTCCATGGCGCCTTACTGCAGCCAATGATGGAGTCGCCCCGGGCATTATGAATATCCCACTCGGTCATAATCATGGCGCTGCTGTCATTCAAGACCTTTACCTTAACACTCAGCAAGCGGCTGCCGGTCCAGCCCTGGTCCAGCCAGGTCTTTTCATAATCGGCCAAAGCCTTTACCATGCTGTCCTTATCATCCAGCGCCGGACCTGTTGCCGACAGATAATAAAACGGCGAGGCGTAATAATTGGCGACTTCTTCCTCCTCTATCCCGGCCTCCAGCCAATGGGCGGCATAGGATTTATACCATTCCACAACTTCTTTTTCCAAATCCTGGCCCTGCGCCGGCAAGGCGAAAAGAAAACTCAAACTTAGCCAGCACCATATTTTTTTAATCATTTTCAATCCTTCCTCTATTGACATCATACATCATTCAGTTTTTCAAATTCATCAACAAAATCAAATACATCCATACATACACCATATTTCGCCACATTAAATATCGGCGCCGAAGGGTCGGTATTTACCGCGATAATGGTTTCAACATGTTTCATGCCATGCAGATGCTGAACGGCGCCGGAAATACCCAATGCCAGATAAAGTCTGCAATTCGCCGCCATTTTTCCGGACAATCCCACCTGATGCGGCTTGGGCAGCCAGCCCGCATCGGCAAGCGGTCGCGAACAGCCAAGCGTGGCATTCAGTTTTTCGGCCAGATTGGCGAAACGGTCCACATGCGCCTCATCCTGGATACCGCGGCCGATGGACAAGATAAATTCGGATTTCGTGATGTCGACATCGGCTTCCGGCGCCTCTATATATTCCACATGCTCCCAGGCGTTATCGTCCCTGATATTCTGCACCGCCATCTCGCTCACCGTCGGCGCGCCCCGCCCTTCGGCAGCCGGGAAGGTGGCGCCCCTTAACATGAGGGAGATCAGCGGGCGGCCCTCAAAATCAAACGCCATATGAACCTTGTTTTCATAAGCGCTTTTACTGGCCTGAATCTGCCCCCCTTCGAGCTTTAACCCAATGACGTCAGAAGCAAAGGCCGCCCCCAGTTTGGCCGCCACAACCGGTCCATAGGCATAGCCATTGGCGCTGTGCGGCATCAACAGGACAGATGTTTTTCGCTCGGCAGCGATCTGAACAACAGCCTGTTCGTAAAAGGACGCATTGAAATATTCGGTGGGCGATGGCACATGCAGGATTTCATCCACCCCGTTCACCGACAGAGACGCGTCATATTGAGCCGGTTCATTGGAAATCACGGCGACAACAAGCTTCGCCCCCATTTTTTCCTTTAAGCTGACGCCCGCCCCGACAAGCTCCAACGTAATATCACCCATTTGACCGCGGATATGATCCGCAATGACCAGAATTTCACCCATCATTTGCTCCCGACCTTTTCCTTGATAATTTCACGAATTTTACGGGCAACTTCCGCCGGGTTCCCGTCCAGCATTTCCGCCTTTGTAACTTCCGGCTTATAAAGGCTGGTCATATGATAGCCCCCGGCAGCGCCGGCAATATTGCCGCCCTCCACCAGCTCAATCGTTTTCTTTTTGGCTTTCTTGATCATCCGCATCGTTGCATAGCGGGGTTCAAAAGCCCCGGTCTGCACCGTGAACAGGGCTTTGGCGGGAACTCTGACTTTTTCCACAAGCCCGCCTTCAAGTTCGCGTGAAACCAGAATTCTGTCGCCTCTGTCCCAGTCAATGCCGACGACTACCGGGACCAACGGCAGGTCAAGAATACCCGCCATTAATGACCCGGTAGCCGCGTTGGTCTTGTCGCTTGACTGCACTCCGACAAAAACCAAATCCGGTTGCTCCTGCTGATATATTCCGGCCAGGGCCTGGGCGATAACGACCGGATCCGCCCCGATCAAGCCGTCATCCCACACCCGCACCGCCCGATCGGCCCCTTTGGCCAGCGCCTTTCGCACCGTGGCGTCCGCATCTTCCGGCCCAATGCACACAACCACAATTTCGGCTTCACCGTCACAGGATGTCTCCGACAGACGCAGCGCCGCCTCCAGCGCATTGTCATCAAATTCATTGAATTCCGCTTCCAGATAACCGGGGTCAATATCCTGCGCCGTCTCACCGATCTCAAAATCCTCGAGAATTTTACCAATATGCTTGACCGCCACGAGTATTCTCACCGCGGGTTTTTCCGGCTTTTCATAGGCGGGAAATTCTCCCGGCAATAATCTTTGAATTTCCCATGTCCTCTCAGGACTATCCGGGGAAGGCAACGCGGCCTGATCTGATAATACAGGCGCATTTTGTTCCACCACGGGCCTGCTGGCCGCAAGCTGGCGAATTTCATCAAACTTGCCTTCCATTTGAGTCACGATGCTGGCGGTGACGGCATCTGATATTTTCTGAACCAGTTCCGGCACTTCATTCAGGGTCAGTTTTTCCAGTTCAATGGCTTCTGCGACAAGTTCCGCAATATCCTTCACCGTGAAGTCGCCTTCATGGCCGCTGGTCTTTCGGGCATCCTCATACATGGTTAAATCCTTGGGACAACAAGTTATAAAATAATCAATCTTTTCCAGCGCAGCCGCTTCATGCATACGGCTCTCTGATGGTTTTTCGGTCCCCGCGTCATCCGGGATCCAGATCCGTCCGCCGCCGGCCCCGCAACAGAAGGAATTATCGCGGTTCCTTGGCATCTCGACAATTTCACAGCCAATGGCTTCCAGCACCATGCGCGGGGCATCATAGCCGCCATTCAGGCGCCCCAGATGGCAGGGGTCATGAAATGTTACTTTTTTATTCAATGGTTTGGTGACTTTTAACGCCCCGCAGCGCAGCAGTTCCACCAGGATGCTGGTATAATGCTCAATTGGCGCGACGTCAGCAATGTCCACATATTCGTTCTTTATGGTGTTATAGCTGTGGGGATCGGTGGTAATGATCCGTTTAAACCTCCGGGCTGCCGCGAACTGATCAATATTATGCTGGGCCAGACTTTCAAAAAGCCCCTCCTCGCCCACACGCCGGACATCATTGCCGGCATTCTTTTCATCCTCATGCAGCAGAGCAAAATCAACATTCGCCACTTTCAGAATGCGGGCGAACGTCTGACTGACCGTCTGGTTTCTCGGGTCAAACGCGGCATAATCCCCCACAAACCACAGATTTTCCGCCGCCTGCTTGCGGATATCCTTGACCGGGAATTCCAGCGCCTTTGTCCAGCCACTGCGTTTTTTGGGACTTTCCCCAAAACTGTTGCCCTTGTCGGTAAAGCTGGCCAACGTATTTTGCAGAACAGGGTCCATCTCTCCCTGATCCACCAAGTTCCGTCGCATTTCGACAATCATCGCAGGATGTTCAATACCGACAGGGCATATATTCTGGCAGGCGCCACAGGTCCGGCAGGACCACAGCGTCTCAGGCGCAATGACATCGCCGATCAGTTGAACATCCTCATGGCTCCTGGTTTGGGCGGTATTGTTAAATTCCCGCAAATCAAGGATCAGGTCACGGGGACTTAACGGATAGCCCGACGCCGCCGCCGGGCAGGCCTCATGACACCGGCCGCATTTGGTGCAGGCGTCAAAATGCAGCAGATTTTTCCAGTCAAATTCTTCAATGCGGGAAACGCCAACCTGTTCGGCCTCTTCATCAACCGGCGGCAGCCGTTTCAGGGCCTTCTCGTCCCGGACCAGTAAGGACCCGATCGCGGTGAGGATGTGTTTGGCCTTGTACCAGGGCAGGAAAATGATAAACCCCAGCGCCATCACTCCGTGAAACCACCAGTTAAAGCTTCTGATCCGGCTGGCGTTTTCCGGGGTCACCCCCAGCGCGCCGAGCAAATGCGACACCGCAAAACCAATCGGGGACCAGAGTTGCCACGCCGGGCGCTCAACCAGAAGCCGCACCGCTTCCTGCAGGAAACCGGACAAGGCTATCAGAAGCAGGAAAGTCATAAAAAACCAGTCTTCCCGTCGCCATTTCACGGCCACGGGGCGCAACGTCTCTTCCCCCCGATAGGCTCTCAGGTAAGACAGCTTTGGCAGATTGAAAGCGGCGCGACGCACCATCATCATGATAATGCCGATAATCATCGCCAACCCGCCAAGATCAACGACCAGACTGAAAATCAAATAAAAATTACCCTTCCAGAAGGTAAGGCCAAACAACGGCTCCAGAATATCATATTCAAGGGTGATGATTGACGTACCCAGAAAAGTGATGAGAAAGCCGTAAAAAATCGCTTTGTGGGCCAGTCCCGCGTATCGATCGCGGCGTTTCACCGTTCTGTGGCTCAGGACATCCCGCACCATGCGGACAAAGCCCTTTTTCCAGTCTATGGCGATAGCAGCTTTCGCCCCCCGGGCATATTTCATAATATGGAAAACAAACGCCCCGACAAATAAGGCAATGGCCAGAAAACCAATACTGTAAAACAGTATGATTTCAAATTGACCGAACCCTGAAAATAGTTCCCGTCCTTCCATAATTATTCTCTCTCTGTTTTGACGCATAAAAGCGTAGCAAATTGTGTGCCACAAATTTTATTTAAATCTCTCAGTATCTTAGAGAACGCCCCCCCTGAAGACGATGCGCTTTTACATCGGATGATGATGATCATCATCACCATATAAACAGCCTGCCCGGGGATACGCCCGAGCAGGCTGACTTTACCTTAAAACAGATTGGTTTATCCGTGCTTGCCTTACCCGAGATGGAACCAGGCCGACTTTGTCTGCATATGATCCAGAACCGTATCAAAGCATTTATCGCGGCCCTGACCGGATTGCTTAAATCCTCCCCAGGGCTGTGTCATATCGCCATGATCATAGCAATTGACCCAGACAATTCCGGCCTCGATTTTCTTTGTCATGCGATGCGCCGTTTTCAGATCAGTGGTCCAGATTCCCGCCGCCAAACCGTAATTTGAATCATTGGCAATATTTATGGCGTCATCTTCCGTGGCGAACGGCATGATCGCCGCAACCGGGCCAAAGATTTCTTCCCGGGCGATCGTATGTTCCGGCGTAATATCAGTGAACAGGGTTGGCTGGACATAACAGCCCTGCCCCATACCTTCCGGCGCCGATCCGCCAAAGGCAAGGTTGCCTTTTTCTTTCTTGGTGACGTCAATATACTTCAGAACCCGGCTTTGTTGCTCTGGCGTCACCAATGGCCCCATGGTCGTCGCCGGATCCAGTGGATCCCCCACCGCATAATTTTCAGCCGTGAACTTGATAAACTTCGCCACAAATTCATCATAGATGCCCTCCTGAACCAGTATTCGGGAGCCGGCGCTGCACACCTCGCCCTGATTACCGTAGATCCCGTTCGCGGCATATTCCACCGCCACGTCAATATCTTCCAGGTCATTCATGAAAATATGGGGACTTTTGCCGCCGCATTCCGTGCTGACTTTTTTCATATTGGACTGGCCCGAATAAACCATCATCAGCTTGCCGACTTCTGTCGATCCGGTAAAGCTTATTTTCGCCACATCCATATGCAGGCCCAGCGCCCGCCCCACATCCTCGCCAAACCCGTTGACCACATTCAAAACACCGTCAGGGCCGCCGGCTTCCTTGAAAAGCCTTGCCAGCAACAGCGCACTCATTGGTGATTGCTCCGCAGGCTTCAGAACAACCGTATTCCCCGCGGCAAGCGCCGGCGCCAGTTTCCAGGCCGCCATCATCAACGGATAATTCCACGGCACGACACAGGCAACAACCCCCAAAGGTTCGCGCGAGATATAATGCAGGGCGTCATATTCCGTGTTGGTGACCTTGCCTTCGATTTTGTCAATGGTTTCGGCGAAATACTGGAAGGTATGGGCTGAAAAAGGCACATCAACCGTGATCATTTCAGAAATTGACTTGCCCATATCGAGTGTGTCCAGCAAGGCGAACTCCTGTCCATGCTGTTCAATAAGATCGGCGAGCTTGCTTAGGATTTCCATTCTGTCCCGTGGCGCCATATGGGACCAGACGCCGGACTTGAAAGCCTTTTTACATGAGGCGACCGCCAGATCCACATCGGCTTCGGTTCCGCGGGCCATTGTCGTAATATGCTCCCCCGTTGCCGGGTTCAGATTGTCAAAAGTAAGTTTTTCAACCCCGTCAACAAACTGCCCGTCAATAAACAACCGGGTCTCCGGCTTTAAACTTTGCGCCCGTTCGCGCCATTCCTGTTTTGTTATGCTCTGCGCCTGTGAAATATGCATTTGCAACCCTCTTCGTTAAAATAAAACATCTTCAGCCAATCCATTGCAAAATACGCGCCAACTTTCTCACTCTACCTCATTTCTTTCAATTCAAATTTTTTATTTATTTTCAGATAGATAGAGAACAACCAAAAACCCCGGGCAAGACAGATCAAATATGCTGCTCATCCGCAGCAATATTTCCCTCAATTCTGCATCACAAAAAAGCGCCCGGGACAATATCCCGGACGCTTGTTCCTTACGGTAAAATAAGCGCTACTCTGTTTTTGACCGCAGGGAATAAATCGGAACCAATACCGCCATCAGCGTCAGGATCGGGATGCCAATCATAAACCAGCCGGTAAGGGCATATCCGCCATGCACTATGATATAGCCGGACAAGGCCGGCCCCACGGCGACGCCGGCAATCAGAAAACTGCCCGAAGCCGCCACAATCCGCCCTTCCTTATCCAGTTCAGCCGCCAGCGCCGTCAGATATGACAGGGTAAAGAAATAGGTAATGGCGATGCCCATAACGGCGCTGGTATACATTACCATGGAGTTCCCCGACATCAGAATTGAATAGGTAACCGTGCCTGTCGCCAGAACACCCGTTATAAGGGGAATTTTATACCCCAGACGCGCACCAACAATAGAGGCCACAATGGGACCCAGCAATCCAAGAACCGCCTGAAGCGACAGCAGGCCGCCTATTTCTTCAACACTATAGCCGACATTGCCGCCAATACGCTCGACAAAGGCCCAGGCCATGGTATCCCTGAGGGCGAAAAAGAACATGGCCACCAACATAAAAAAGCCCGCCATACTAAGCAGGCTGCGCGACGCATGGGGATGTTCAAAAGTGGCTTGCAGATTTTGCGCCGCTCTTTGCGGCAGCTTAAAAATAAAAAGCGCCATAACGAACATGGTCACCGCAAGCCCCATGTAACTTTCCTGATAGCCCAGTTCGCTTAATCGGGAAAATATATTCATCGTCACCAGCATCAAGACCACAAACAGGATATTCATATGGCCGGCCAGCCGTTCCGGGTCTCTGGCATTGGCGACCGTGGCGTTTCCCGCCGCCAGGGCAAGTCCCGCGCCAATCCCGACAATGGGCCGGATAAAAATCAACATTTCATAACTGGTCTGGAATGAACTTATGACATTCCCGAGGATGGCGATGGCGGCCCCGACAAGGGCCATATTCCGGCGCGGCAGCTTTCCGATAAAAGGGGCCGCCACCAATGATGCGGCCATAACGCCGACAAATTCGACGGTGCCAAGAAGACCGGCCTGCGCCTCATCAATACCCAGGCCGGTTATAGTCGTGCCGATCAGAAACGGCAACAGCAACATGGACAAAAGCCCGATACCATATGCCGATCCAAAGGCGGCAAACAGCATCCCCCAGTCTTCCGGTTTTGCCTGTTGCCAAATACTCCGCTGTGGCGCGTCTCCGCCTCCCAGTTCAATCTCCATTATATTTTCCTGCATTTTATTCATTTGATCCTCCCCCTTCTCTCAGGCTAGCATATTCCGGGGGAGATGAAATCCCCCCGGACAAGAATTTACCCCACTTCCACAACTGGCCGCTTGTCCCCAAGCTTGGGGAAGGTTTCCTGATCCCATATCTGCCGCTCCCTGATCCAGGGCAACGGATACTGCGGGTGCGGACTGTCAAATTCCCGGGCCAGCCTGTGGCCGTCGAACATGGCGTTCAGGGCTTGTTGCGGGGCCTTGCAGTCCCCAATTTGATAGATATCTTCAATCTCGGCCTCTTCCCATTCAGACTTCCGTTGTTTCAGTTCCCTGAAAAGGGCGTTGTCCGCCTGACGGGATGTCACCAGAATAACCGCATCGGCGTCAATCTCAAGGTGATTAGGCGTATATGTTCTGGGAACTTCACCGTTTTCCGGGGGTAAAAGATCCGGACCGTGACTAAAGATATAAGAGAGCGTTAATTTGCCCGGCTCTATTTTTTCCGGCCAGTAATTCCGGATATGGCTGACCCCGGTTTCATTCAACATGCGTTTGTTATTGAAGACTTCATACGTGAATGTGGTATATTCCGCGATCTCCGAGGCATCGGTTATATAAACAACCTCTTTACCCTGTTCCCGGGCAAGTTCGACCAGCGCCATGGCCATAAAGTGGCCGTCACCGTCAATCACGGCAACCTTCTTGCCCGGAATTTCCTTACCGGCCCATATTTGTTCCGGTGTCAGGATATGCGGCAGGCGGCTGTCCGCGCCGGGAATGGGCGCATGGTCCAGCGCGGAAAAGCCATCTCCGGCCCACTGCGACCCCGTCGCAACAACCACCCGGTCCGCCCCATATTCCAGCACATCATCTGCGGTCATTTTGCCGACCCCCAGATGAACTTCCACATTCTTCATTTTATCCAGCTGTATCTGACGATAGGTGATCACCCGGTTCCATTCATTGAGACGCGGCATCTTGACCACATGCTTCCAATGTCCCCCCAGTTCCTTCTCGGCCTCGCGCAAATGAACATCATAGCCCCGCTCGCCCAGGACGCGGGCGCATTCCATACCGGCAATACCGCCGCCGACGATCATTACGGACAGAGGGTCTTCTGTCTTTGTGAAAACCTCAGGGTGCCAGCCCCTGCGGTATTCTTCACCGACGGTCTGGTTCTGGGTGCAGGCAATCTGGCCACATTGATTAAATTTTGACACACACATATTGCAGCCAATACATTCGCGGATATCATCCGTCCGGCCATCACGAATTTTATTGGGCAGGAAAGGGTCCGCAATCGAAGGGCGCGCCGCCCCGATAATATCCGCCACCCCGGACTTGACCAGTTCAGCCATATCATCCGGGCTGGTATAGCGGCCATTGGCCACAACCGGCTTGTTGGCCAATATCTCCTTGGCCTGCTTTACAAAGGGGACCATCCAGCCGGACTTGCGGAAACGGGACACCCCGGCGTCTTCGCCCGCCCATTCGGCGTAATCGCCGATTTTCAGGGACCAGAGATCACAAACGCCTTCTTTTTCCATCAGTTCAATGAAGCGAATGCCTTCATCCTTGGCCTGAATGCCTTCCGGCCCCTGCAGGGTGTCAATCTCGAAACGCGTCGTCACCGCACAACGATCCCCCAGTTCCTGCTTGAGGGCGGTCATAAGCTCGATGTAAAAACGCGCCCGATTTTCCAGCGCGCCGCCATATTTGTCCGTACGCCGGTTAAAACGCCGCTCGAGAAACTGCAGGGGAATGGTGGAATCGCCTCCCGAAACCTCCAGAATATCGAAGCCGGCCTGTTCCGCCCGCTTCCCCGCCTCGACATACATGTTGATAACGGCCTTGATGTCATCTTCATCCATTTCCGAGCCGTAAACATTCCGGGTCGGGAAGACATTCGAGGGAAAAGAGGTTGCCGCGCGCCCCACTTCGCGGGATTCCATGTTGATGGCGTGAAGACCACTGTACCAAAGCTGAACCCCCGCCAACGCGTCCCACTTATGGGCCATATCACACATATGGCCGAGATTTCTGACATCACCCTCATCCCACAGGCGGGCCGACGTCCAGGGGTATTCGTCGGCTTCGGGATGAACAGAGCAATATTCGGTAAACACGGCCCCCCAACCGCCTTCCGCCTTCATGCCCCGCAACATGGCATTGGCGCCCGGCCTTTCTGAACCCGGCCCGGCGCAATGGGTTGTTTGCCAGAATCTGTTTTTCAGGGTTTTGGGGCCAAATGTGACGGGTTCGAATAAAATGTCATGTTTAGGATCACGTGTCATTGACTTCTTCCATTGTTATTACGAGTAACGTTATGGACGGCAGCACCGCCTTTATACGCTCTCTAAGCAACAGTCATGCCAAACTTAAAAACCATTTGCTGACAAGGATTTAAAGCATAAGCACATCCCGCACATCATTTATCGATGCAATTTTGCATCATAAGACACAAAAAAAAGCCCCGGCCAACAAACAGGCCGGGGCTTTTCTCCTTAAAGCAAAAAATCAATTCCAGTAATATTTCACATTGATGCCGGCCCACCGCGGCGGGGCCACCTTCAGAATAGTAAATCCGCCGGCGCCGGAAATATCAAAGATATGGGAAGTATATCTCTTATCGAAGATATTCTTCACATAAACCGAAATATCCCATTTACCCCCGTTGTCGCCGTAACTCAACCGGGCGTTATGCAGGGAATAGGACGCCGCTCTGACCACCGGATTATTCACCGCATTGAAATATCTTTCACCGGTATAATTACCGTCATACTGGATGCTCAATTGATGGGCGTCGGTCACATCCCAGCTTTTACGGATCAACCAGTTGGCCGAGAATTCCGGGGCGTTAATCAGCCTTTGATCCTGAACGCCAAGCGGCGTATCAATATCATTCGCCATGGCGTCCAGATAGGCCGCTCCCAACATGATATCCAGCCCTTCCGCCGGGCTCATGGTAAGTTCAACCTCGCCGCCCTTCACGCTGGCGTCACGATTAAAGACAACCGATGTGATGCCTCTGAACTCAAAAGCCTGAAAGTCATTATAGTCATAATAGAAGGCGCTGGTATTCAAGCGGGCCATTCCGTCCAGGAATGTCATTTTCAGGCCAACTTCATAGGAGACAAGCACTTCAGGATCATACGCCAGTTGCCCAACGGTCAGCAATCCGTCCAGTGGTGCAGTAAATCCGCCGCCCTTGATGCCCCGGCTCACACTGGCGTAAACCAGCGTATCATCATTGGCCTGCCAATCGATCTCCAGCTTTCCGGACCAGTCATTGTCATGACGATCAAGGGCAATTGGGATTTGTCCTGCCGGCAGATTCGACGTGACCAGTTCTTCAGGACTGCCGCCAAGGCCGAGATCCGCCTGGGAAAAGACAAAGACCCCGGGGCAGCCGACCGTGATACATTCAGGCGTATAGTTGAACTCTTTCTTGTCATCGGTCCAGCGGAAACCGCCGATCACCTTGAACTGATCCGAAATATCATATTCAACCTGGCCAAAAAGCGACCAGCTCTTGGTTTTCAAATCCCAGACGTTATTCTGGTCTGCTGTTGCAACGGGGACTTCAAAAGAGGAGAAATAATCACCATTAATATATAAATAATACCCCCCGGCAACCCAGGTCATATTGTCTGTCTCACCGCCAACCCGGAGCTCCTGGGAAAACTGACTGACGTCCTGATTGGAATCATACATAAACGAATTCAACGGGCTTGAATCCGTGTCCTCCAGATAAGATGTTTTTGTATCCAGATAATCGGTTATCGATGTCAGGGTCACGGCGTCGGTTTCATGAACATATTTGGCGGTCGCCCCCCACACTTCCTTGCGGATATGGCCGGTTACATCAGGATTTGCCCGCAGATCATCTCCGTCCGTATCCCGGAAACCGAACATATCATTTCCCGGCCCCGTGCCAAAGGCGTCAACATCCGCCGGCAGAAACTTGCTGACGCCATCCGTATCCACAAATGATGAGCGATGCTGATAAATGCCCGCATCTTCATCCACGTCCATATAACGAACATTCAAAAGCAGCGTGGAGGTATCGGAAACATCAAACAGCAGTTGGGCTCTGGCGGCCTGGGTGTCTTCCGAACGCAGGTTGGGCCCAACCGGGTTATCATTTTTGACATACCCATTGGCTTTGGTGCTGAAAAGCGACAAGCGCCCCATCACGCCGTCCGTAATCTTGCCGCCGATCGCGCCTTCAACCCGCACGGTTGAATATTCGGCCAGCGTTAAATTGACATAGGCTTCAAATTCATCCGAAGGCTTGTTGCTCAGGAAATGGACAAGTCCGCCCGTGGCGTTTCTGCCAAACAATGTCCCCTGAGGCCCGCGAAGCACCTCAACCCGCTCGAGGTCAAACATGGGAAAGCCCGCTGCGCCTGGGGAAGCAACATATGTTTCATCGGTGTAAATGGCGTTTGGCGGCTCATGGTGATCGGCGAAATCCGCCTGGCCGACCCCCCGAACGGTAAATTGGGATACGGCCGCACCTGCGGTTTTACTAGTGGTCAGGCCCGGTATCTGAACCGCAAGATCTTCACTGGAAGACCAGCCCAATGCCGACATCTGTTCTGTATTGAAGGCGGCAACCGATACACCGACATTCTGCAGGTTCTGTTCGCGTTTCTGGGCGACCACAACCACTTCATCCATCAAAACACTCTGAGACATCGCCACAGAAGGCATGACAAGGGAACTCGACAGTAACAAGGCTACTTTGATCCCCCCAAGATATGAGATTCTATTCATTATTCCTCTCCTTTATTCGTTGTTTATCTTTTGGCAAAAGGCCCTGAAGCCTCATCTTAGAAAAGCAATATTCATGCCACATTAAAAAATCACATAATATCAAACTGTTAACAAAAAAAATATTTTCGCAAGCCCGGCTTTGATGCAAAATCACAGCAAAAACATAAAATAAAGCCCTGATCAAATGATCGGGGCGACAATTTTTGAAAATCCAAAATAACTTCCGGATAAACTTGAAATTAATGCTTACCCGGCTGGTTTTCCGCTTACTGATGCAATAATAAGGCCGTTATACAATTATGTGATCGTAAAGAAATCAGCAACCGGTTTGGCATCAACGCCGATTTTGAGGGCTCTGGGTCTTTTCAATATGCTCCCGAACCTTCTCCCATTTATTATTCCGGCAGATCTCGAAAGAGTGTGTTTTGCCGAAACGCCGCACAAGCTGACGGGCCAGGGTTTCGATATAAAGCACCTGATTTTTCTCGGGAGCATCTTTATCAGTCATCTCAAATACTTACCTGTTCGTTATTCTTTTAAACGCGGCGGGGCGATTTTATAGTCAACCGGCGTTTTGGAGAAATTGATCGGATTGGCGACGGTGGGGATAAGGGTTCCGTCTTCCCGCCGGATGTCGCGCCGCATATTGCGATGGATCACCTGCGGATCGTCGAAGGCCTCCGCGATATTATTGACCGGCCCGCAGGG
>Ga0209578_10000493_pt1 | contig 49008 bp, 48 predicted proteins | sample tdAd472_FD_187127 | JGI IMG/M metagenome (GOLD analysis project Ga0209578, IMG submission 187127) | Marine sediment microbial communities from the Atlantic coast under amendment with organic carbon and nitrate - tdAd47.2 (SPAdes)... | ecosystem: Environmental > Aquatic > Marine > Coastal >...
GCTCCTTCGCATCCAGAATCGGCAACTCGCTGACTCAAGCGGGTAAGCTCGTTGACCAGCTTCATCCCCGCCGAGACCACGGTATTGAACTGCTCTTTATCAAAATCAAACTGTGCCTGAGCCAGTTGCTCGTGGAGTAGTCGCCGCAATTCGGTCAATTCGTCACCCAACGGCACCGCGTCGAGGTCATCACCGAACGCGGTAGCTTCCACTTCCCGCCATTGCAGGTACTGCTGCACTAATGCCCAGAGCCTTTTAATAAACCGGTTCGCACCGGCCACGCCGTCATCGTTCCATTCGAGGGACTGTTCCGGCGGGGCTGCAAACATGGTGAACAGTCGCGCCGTATCCGCGCCATAACGATCAATCAGCGCCTGCGGGTCCACCGTGTTGCCTTTCGACTTGGACATTTTGCTGCCATCTTTGAGCACCATGCCCTGAGTCAGCAGTTGAGTAAAAGGCTCATCGATGGTCACCAGCCCTTCATCGCGCATCATTTTGGTAAAAAAACGGGCGTAGAGCAGATGCAAAATGGCGTGTTCGATGCCGCCAACGTAATGGTCCACCGGCAGCCAGTGATTGGCGCGCTCATCGACCATGCTGCTGGCATCCGGCGACGCAAAGCGGGCGAAATACCAGGAAGACTCAAAAAAGGTATCAAAGGTGTCCGTCTCGCGCCGGGCTGCCGCCCCGCACTCCGGACAATCAACTTTCAGAAACTCCTCCAGACGTGTCAGCGGCGAGCCACTGCCATCCACCACCACCTCTTCCGGCAGCACCACCGGCAGATCTTCCTCCGGCACCGGCACAATGCCACAGCTTTCGCACTGAATAACCGGGATTGGCGTGCCCCAGTAGCGCTGTCGCGAAATACCCCAGTCACGTAACCGGTAGTTAACCTGGCGTTCGCTTCGCCCTTGCTGCTGCAGCTTTTCTGCCAGGGCATCGAAGGCATCGGCAAAACTCAACCCGTCGTACTCGCCAGAATTAACCAGCACGCCTTTTTCAAGGTAGGCGGCGTCAGCTACCAGCTGGGCTGGGTCTTCCTGATAACCTTCCGGCATCACCACTACTGGAATCGGCAGTCCATATTTCTGGGCAAACTCCCAGTCGCGCTGGTCATGGCCCGGCACCGCCATAATCGCCCCTTCGCCATAACCAATCAGCACAAAGTTAGCCACGTAGATTGGCAACAGGTCGCCGGTCAGTGGATGGCGGGCAAACCAGCCGGTGTTAACCCCCAGTTTTTCCATGGTTTGCAGATCCGCTTCGCCGGTCTGGCGCACCTTGCAGGCGGCGATTGGTTCGGCCAGTGCCGCATCGCGTTCGATGGCCGCTGTGGCCAGCGGGTGTTCAGGTGCAACCGCCATGTAACTCACCCCATACAGGGTGTCCGGCCGGGTGGTGAAGACGCGTAATTTCTCATCACGGTCCACCACATCAAACTCTAGCTGTAACCCCTCGGAACGGCCCACCCAGTTGCGCTGCATGGTTTTGACCCGTTCTGGCCAGCCGGGTAACTGATCCAGGTCCGCCAGTAATTCATCGGCGTAGTCGGTAATTTTTAGAAACCACTGCTCAATTTCCCGGGTTTCTACCAACTCGCCCGAGCGCCAGCCACGACCATCGATCACCTGTTCATTAGCCAACACGGTCTGATCAACCGGGTCCCAGTTGACCATCGACTTACGCCGATAAACCAGGCCCTTCTTTAACAACCGCAGAAAAAACCACTGCTCCCAACGATAATAATCCGCATCACAGGTGGTTAATTCGCGATCCCAGTCGTAGGCAAATCCCAGCTGCTGTAGCTGCGTGCGCATGTACTCAACATTACTACGTGTCCAGGTCGATGGTGCCACGCCGCGTTCAATCGCCGCATTCTCCGCCGGCATTCCAAACGCATCCCAACCCATGGGTTGCAGCACATTTTTGCCCTGCATTCGCTGGTAACGACTAATCACGTCGCCGATCGTGTAGTTGCGCACGTGGCCCATGTGCAACTTGCCCGACGGATAAGGAAACATCGACAGGCAGTAAAATTTCTCTCGGTTCGGGTCTTCGGTGACCTTGAACAGGTTGCTCTGCTGCCAGTGCTGTTGGGCGTCTGCCTCGACGCGGACTGGGTCGTACTCCGTATCCATCAAATTCTCTTTTGGTTCAGTCATCAGTTAGCAGCAGTGCCCGACATAGCCGTTACCCGAGTAACTGGCTTGCCTGGCGACTATCCAGGAAGGTAAAAACAATCGGTAATAAAACGGGTGCTGACAGCGATCCGTCACGGGCCAATAGTATAGCCGCTACGCCGTCTTTTGCTGACGCCACCGTCGCCAAAATAGATAGCCCAGTGAACCCATTAATAGCAGCCGCAGCGGCCAGTCATCCAGGCTAACGTAGGGGGTGCTGCCACGGCGGGGTTGTAGCGTGCCGGTCAGCACCGTCTGTTTAAACTGGGGGCTCTGGGCCATTATCCTGCCCTGCCAGTCAACCAGCGCTGTAATGCCGCTATTGGTTGCCCGAGCCAGCGGCCGACCGCTCTCCAGCGCCCGCATCCGGGCAATCTGCAGATGCTGGTGGGCGGCAATACTATCGCCGAACCAGGCATCATTACTGATGTTGACCAGCAACCCGGCCTCCGGCAGCAACTCCATAACTTCTCCCGGGAACAGAATTTCATAGCAGATACTCGGCGCTATTCGATGATCCGAGTGGCGCAACGCCAGCGAGCGCTGATCCGCTTCCCCCAGACTAAAGGCCGACATCGGTACCCGAAGTAAATCCAGCATGCCGCCCAGTAAATCGCGCAAGGGCACATACTCGCCAAACGGTACCAGGTGGCGCTTGCGGTACTGACCCGTCTGCTGGTCGTCAGGGTCGCTGCTAATTAAATTAATGCCATTGTAATAGCGCCCACTAACCGGATCGCCCAGCGGCATACCAGTGAGCAGGTCGGTCCGGCTTTCGCGGGAACGAGTCTGCAACGCAGGTAACAGCCCGGCCGGCAGCGTCTGCTCAAATGCCGGGATAGCATTCTCCGGCCAGACCAGCAGATCAACCCCCCAGAAGGATTCGCTCGCCTCGAGATGACGACCAATGTTGACCATAATCTGGTCCGCATCCCATCGGGTAAGCTGGGGCACATTGCCCTGAACAAGGGCCACCGATAGCGGCTCACCGGCGGATTCGGTCCAGTAATCGCTGGTATGGGCCCAATGGCTCAGGGCGGTGACCAGGCCGATAACCAGCATAAGCGTTAATCCGGCATGGGACACGCTTTTCCAGTCGCGCTGTAACAGTGACATCAACACCATCACCAGCAAACTGGCTATCGCCGCCAGCACCCAACCAATGCCATTGGCGCCGATCAGACCGGCCATGCCGGCCAGGGGTCCATCAACCTGTGAATAACCCACCGAAATCCAGGGAAATCCGGTAAACAGCCAACCCCGCATCAGTTCCAGGAGCATCCAGATACCGGGTAGACCCAGTAGATAGACTGAAAGGCGGTGCCTCTCCGGCAATGCACCGGTCGAACCCCATAGCCGGGACACCATCCCGCCAAACAGTGCCGGATAAATTGCCAGATAAAGCACCAGTAGTAACGTTACCAGCGCCGACAGGAACACGCCCATCTGACCAAATTCGAAACAGCTTACATAGACCCAGTGCACACCGGCACCAAAGTAGCCCATGCCAAAGAGTAGCCCCGAAATAGCGCCCTGACGTGGTGACTGCTGCAGCAACCGGTGGAACAGCAGCGCCAGTGACAGTGGCAGCAGCGGCCAGAAGTTGAAAGGGGCAAACGCCAGGATGGCGAGCGCACCCAGCGCAGCGGGCCACAACCATGCCAGGCGTTTTTTCAGCACGGGCTTCACCGCTTACTCCGCAGTCGGTTCCACCTCAAAACTGTCGATGCGACGCTCGTCGGCCTGCAACACGCGAAATTTGAATCCCTGCAGGGTAATTTCGTCAGCAACCTCCGGCACCCGACCAAACGCCTGGGCGACCATGCCACCGACGGTTTCAAATTCACCGTCATCCAGATCACTGGCGAAAAACTCGTTGAATTCGTCGACCGTCGTCAGGGCATCGACTTCGAAACCGCCATTATCCAGAGGCTCAATAAACATCTCAGCATCGGGGTCATGCTCATCTTCAATCTCACCGACGATCTCTTCGATCGCATCTTCAATGGTGACCAGTCCGGCGACACCGCCATATTCGTCCACCACAATCGCCATGTGGTTACGATTACGTTGAAACTCCTGCAACATGGTATCCAGACGCTTGCTTTCAGGGACGAAAGTCACCTCACGGAGAATATCGCGCAGCACCAGCGGCTCCGCGTTCTGCCGCAGATAAGGCAGCAGGTCTTTGGCCAGGACAATACCGACCACCTCATCGCGGTCATCCCCGATGACCGGGAAGCGGGAGTGGGCACTTTCGATGGCACTATCAAGCATTGCTTCGAGGCTGTCTTCTCGGGCCAGCACCACCATCTTCGAGCGCGGGACCATCACCTCTCGCACCAGGGTATCGCCAATCCTGAACACCCCTTCAACCATCTTCAGGAGCTCATCATCGACCACATCCTGATCGTGCGCCTCGCGAACCTGCTCCAGCAACTCATCTCGGTCAATCGGATTACCGAATAACATCCGGCTAATACGTGCAATTAAGCCGGAGCGGGAAACACCGCCCTCGCCATCGTTCATGGAAACTCCGTCGATTCAGTCTGATAAGGATTAGCGATACCCAGCTGCTGCAGCAGGTCAATTTCAAGGTTTTCCATACACTCAGCTTGCCCCTCATCCTGGTGATCAAACCCCCGCAGGTGCAACACGCCGTGGAGGGTTAAATGGGCCCAGTGGTTCTGTGGCGGCTTTTTCTGCTCAACCGCTTCGCTGGCCACCAGTGGGGCACAGATAACCAGATCACCCAGATCGGGGACAACATCCGGCGGCAACGGCATATCCAGATCAGCCACCGGAAACGAGAGGACATTAGTCGCACCGCGCTTATTACGGAACTGCTGATTCAACTGGGCGGATTCCGCCTCGTCGACAATGCGCAGGGTCACCTCACCGTCATCGCCCTGGCGAGCCAGATTTACCCAGGCAAGAAACGCCTCAGGGGTGGGCAGATCGGTGGCCGAACTGGCCACCTGAATCGCCAGCCCGGTGGAAGAATCGCTATCCAACGGCAGCACACCCCGACAGTAACAACCCCGGGTAGCCCACTGCGCCGGTCAAAGCAGAAAGGCTGATGGTGCGTTTATCTGCCATTAACGGCCTCGAATTGATCGTACGCATCAATAATGCGGGCCACCAGCGGATGACGAACCACGTCACGGGCAGTAAACCGATTAAAGGTCACGCCATCAACCCCATCCAGCACCTTCAATACATGCTTCAGGCCCGAGGGTTTGCCCGGCGGCAAATCGATCTGGGTCACGTCGCCGGTGATCACCGCCGTCGACCCAAAGCCAATGCGGGTAAGAAACATTTTCATCTGTTCAGGGGAGGTGTTCTGCGCCTCGTCCAGAATCGCAAAACACTCATTCAGGGTACGACCACGCATGTAGGCAAGCGGTGCGACCTCAATAATGCCCTGCTCGATGAGCTTACCGACTCGTTCAAATCCCACCATTTCATAGAGCGCATCATAGATGGGTCGCAGGTAAGGGTCGACCTTCTGCGCCAGATCACCCGGCAGGAATCCGAGTTTCTCGCCGGCCTCGACCGCTGGCCTGACCAACACCATACGCTGCACTTTCTGGCTCAAAAGCGCCTGCACACCACAGGCCACCGCGAGAAACGTCTTACCGGTTCCGGCCGGGCCAATGGCAAAGTTAATATCGTTGCTAACCATGTTCTCGACAAAACGCAGCTGACTGGGGCCCCGCGCTTTGACTTTTAATCGACTGGTTTTAACGATTCCCGGTTCGTTACCGCCTTCGCCACCCCGGCCGCCTCGGGCACTGCCCACTGACGGCGCAGGTATACTGGCGCCTTCGTTGCGAACGGACTGAATCACCAGGTGCACGTCATTAGCGCTGAGTTCTGCCTCCTCACCCGTTTGAGCATAGAGGCGCCGTAACGCATCAGCAGCCAGATCAGCGGCTTCGCTCTGTCCCACCGCAGTAATCTGAAAACCACGCCGAATCAGACGCACCCCAAAGCGCTCTTCAACCTGCTGCAGGTTACTGTCCTGCGGCCCGCATAATCCGGCAAGACGACGGTTATCTTCCGGTGCCAGGGTCAACTCAACCTGATCAGCGACAGCGCCGCTCAAGGATTAATACCGGACAAGGTCGCTTTACTCACGGGAGCCGTCTGATACCGATGTTCCGGTGCTGCCAGTTCTCCGCGCATTGAATTGGGCAGCGACTCAGTAATCTGTAGATCCACAAACTGCTTGATCAGCTCATCGCCGCCGTCAAAATTGACGACCCGATTATTCTCCGTGCGACCGGCGAGCTGACCGCTGCCCTTGCGCGAACGACTGTGCACCAGCACTCGCTGCACCGTACCGACCATATCATCACCAATCTGGGTCGCCATCTCATTGATACGGGCCTGCAGACGCGCCAGGCGGGCTTTTTTCTCCGCCATTGGCAAATCATCAGCCAGCTCAGCGGCTGGAGTGCCGGGTCGCGCGCTGTAGACAAAGCTGAAACTTTGATCAAACCCTACCCGCTCGATCAGGCCCATGGTCTGCTCAAAATCCTCTTCCGTCTCGCCGGGGAACCCGACAATAAAATCGGAAGAGAGAGAAATGCCGGGTCGCCGCTCGCGGATCTGGTCGATCAAGCGCTCGTACCAGTCAACCGTGTGACCGCGTTTCATTAATTTTAAAATCCGGTCCGAACCCGACTGCACCGGCAGGTGCAGGTGATCAACCAGTTGCGGCACTTTGTCGTAAACCTTCACCAGACTGGCGCTGAATTCCAGCGGATGAGACGTGGTGAAACGAATCCGGTCAATGCCTTTAATCTCGGCCACGTATTCGATCAGCATGGCCAGATCGGCCTCGCCGCCCTTATCCAGACTGCCCCGATAAGCGTTGACGTTCTGGCCAAGCAAATTCACCTCGCGCACACCCTGCTGGGCGAACAGCGCGACCTCGGTGAGTACATCCGCCAGTGGCCGACTAAACTCCTCGCCACGGGTATAGGGCACCACGCAGAAACTGCAATATTTGGAACACCCTTCCATTACCGATACGAAGGCCGAGGCCCCTTTGGCCTGGGGCGTCGGCAGATGGTCGAATTTTTCAATTTCAGGAAAGCTGATATCGATCGCTGGCTGACGACGACCGTGAACCTGATTGAGCATGGTCGGCAGGCGATGAATCGTCTGCGGGCCAAACACCATATCGACATAGGGCGCACGGGCACGAATCGCCTCGCCTTCCTGGCTGGCCACGCAACCGCCAACCCCGATGATCAACTCGGGTTTCTGCTGCTTCATTTCCTGCCAGCGACCAAGCTGCGAGAAGACCTTTTCCTGCGCCTTTTCCCGAATCGAACAGGTGTTCAATAGCATCACGTCGGCCTGTTCGGGCCTGTCGGTTACTTCAAGGTCGTGGGACCGGGCGAGCACCTCGGCAATGCGGTCAGAATCGTAAACATTCATCTGACAACCGTAAGTCTGAATAAAAAGCTTGCCTGTCACTTTGCTGAATTGACCCCTGTCGATGGTTTTGCTCAGTTGTAGACACCCATCCGGGTGTATCGGCCATCATTAATGCATGAATGGCTAACAACTGGCTAATAGAAAAAAAGCCTCTTATTATACAAGGGCTTCCGTTAATTTTTTATAATTGCCGGCTCACTCTCCAATTTAGCCTCTGAAAACCCCATGATTTCTGACCAGGATTACGACGTTATTGTTATTGGTGGCGGCCATGCCGGTACCGAAGCTGCGCTAGCCGCCGCCCGCCGTGGCGCGCGCACGCTACTACTGACACAAAACCTCGACACCATTGGTCAGATGTCCTGCAACCCGGCCATCGGCGGTATCGGCAAGAGCCACCTGGTGAAAGAAATCGACGCCCTCGGCGGCGCCATGGCGCAGATCACCGACCGGGCGGGTATCCAGTTTCGGGTACTTAACGCCAGTAAGGGCCCGGCAGTAAGGGCCACCCGTGCCCAGGCAGACCGGCAGCTCTACCGCACCGAAACTCGTCGCCGGGTAGAGGCGACGGCCAATCTGGATCTATTTCAGCAGTCGGTAGAAGACCTGTTGGTAGAAGGCGACCGCATCACCGGCGTGGTCTGCAAGATGGGGCTGACCTTTAAAGCCCGCACCGTGGTGCTGACCACCGGCACCTTCCTCGGTGGCGTGATTCACATTGGCGAAGAACATTATGGCGGTGGCCGCGCCGGCGATGCCCCGGCGAACGCGCTGGCAACCCGGCTACGCGAATTGGCCCCCCGGGTCGCTCGACTTAAAACCGGCACCCCGCCGCGCATTGATGGCCGCAGCATTAATTACGACTCGCTCAAAGCCCAGCATGGGGACCAGCCGTTGCCGGTCATGTCCTACCTGGGACGGGTTGAGGAACATCCCGAGCAGGTCGCCTGCCACATTACCCACACCAACGAACAGGCCCACGACATTATTCGCGGCGGCCTCGACCGCTCGCCCATGTATAGCGGCCAGATAGAGGGTGTCGGCCCCCGCTACTGCCCGTCGATCGAAGACAAAGTGGTACGGTTTGCCGAGCGCAACGCCCACCAGATATTCATTGAGCCGGAAGGACTTAATACCCACGAGGTTTACCCCAACGGCATTTCAACCAGCCTGCCATTTGATGTGCAGCAGGCGTTTATTCGCACCATAGTCGGGTTTGAACAGGCCAAAATCATCCGTCCCGGCTACGCCATCGAATACGATTTTTTCGATCCCCGCGACCTGCGTCCCACCCTGGAAACCAAAGCCCTGCAGGGACTCTTCTTCGCCGGACAGATTAACGGCACCACCGGCTACGAGGAAGCCGCCGCCCAGGGTTTACTGGCAGGCATTAATGCCGCCGCCCAGGCGCTGGAGATCGACAGCTGGACACCCGGCCGTGACCAGGCTTACCTCGGCGTACTCGTGGATGACCTGATTACTCAGGGCACTCAGGAGCCCTACCGAATGTTCACCTCCCGGGCGGAATATCGCCTGCTGCTGCGCGAAGACAATGCCGACCTGCGATTAACCGAAATCGGTCGACAACTGGGGCTGGTCGATGACCATCGCTGGCAGGTTTTCTGCGAAAAACGCGACACGGTCAGCGCTGAAATAACCCGGCTCTCCAAAACCATCATCCGTCCCCAGCAGGTCGCGCCGGAACAGGCCACCGAAGTGCTCTCCGGTCCTCTTAATCGTGAGACCTCACTGCATGACCTGCTACGCCGGCCAGACGCCGACTACCACTCCCTGCATCAGCTGCCCGGTAGCGGCACCCCGCTGCCCCCCGGCCAGGCCGCCAGTCAGGTCCAGATTCAAATCAAATACTCCGGCTACCTGCAGCGCCAGCTCGACGAGATCGATAAACAGTCGCGAAATGAGCAGCAACCGCTGCCGGATGATTTTGACTACGAGGCGGTACCCAGCCTTTCCAACGAAATGCGCCAGAAACTCACGCAAATCCGGCCCGCCACCATCGGACAGGCCAGCCGCATACCGGGCGTCACCCCGGCCGCCATCGCCATTTTGCTGGTGCACATGAAAAAACTGGGCCTGCTAAAAAAACTGCCCACCGACGCAGCGGCCTGAACCATTAACAACTCCGACCGCCGCGATTCGCTGCTGGGTGACGGCCTGAGCCAGCTCGGCATTGAGACCAGCGCCGCCACTCAGGGCACCCTGCTGGCCCTGCTGGATTTACTGCACCAGTGGAATCGCACCTATAACCTCACCGCCATCCGCGATCCACAATTAATGGTCAGCGGTCACCTGCTCGACAGCCTGGCAGCTTTGCCCCATCTGCCACCCGGCGATGAGGCAACCAAAGGCTCCCTGCTCGATCTCGGTTGTGGGGCCGGTTTTCCCGGTTTGCCAATCGCCATTTGCCAACCGCAGCGTTCAGTCACCTTACTCGACAGTAATCAGAAAAAAACCCGCTTTGTACAGCACGCCATTGCCCAGCTGGGGTTAAAAAATTGCACCGTGGAACACTGCCGTGCAGAACAGTTCATTCCCACAGAAAGATTTGATACGGTAATCTGTCGAGCCTATTCGGCGCTGGCAAGTTTCATCGACCAGGCCGATCCGCTGGTTACACCCACCGGGACCCTGATTGCCATGAAAGGCCGTATACCGACCGACGAACTAGCCGAGCTGCCCAGCCACTGGGCGATGACCGCCTGCACACCGCTAGCCATTCCGGGGATGACCCAGGAGCGGCACCTGCTCACCTTCAAGCGCAACCCGGCGACAACCCCCCAATGACCCGAATTATTGCCATTGCCAACCAGAAGGGCGGAGTCGGCAAAACCACCACCAGCATTAACCTGGCCGCGTCACTGGCTGCCACGCGTAAACGGGTAATGCTCATTGATATGGACGCCCAGGGCAACGCCACCATGGGCAGCGGTGTTGATAAGCACGCCCTGGATACCACCATCCTGGAGGTGCTGCTGGGTCAGGCGAGCGTCGCCGATGCCCTCGTCAAAACCGGCGAGACTCAATACGAACTGTTGCCCGCCAACGCCAACCTTACCGCTGCCAAAGTGGACCTGATGAGCATTGAGGGCCGGGAATTTCAGCTGCGCAACCAGCTCCAGCCCGTGGTGGATGACTACGACTACATCCTGATCGACTGCCCGCCGGCCCTGGATATGCTGACCGTTAACGCATTGGTCGCCGCCAAAACCGTGCTAATCCCCATGCAGTGTGAGTATTTCGCGCTGGAAGGCCTCTCTGACCTGGTCGAGACCATCGAAGCGATTAGTGAAACCGTCAATCCCGAGCTGCGGCTGGAAGGTCTGCTGCGAACCATGTTTGACCCCCGCAGCCGGCTAGCGCGGGAAGTCTCCAATCAGCTCAGCGACCATTTTGGCGATAAGCTCTACCGCACCGTTATCCCCCGCAACGTGCGCCTGGCAGAAGCTCCCAGTTACGGCCAGGCAATTTTTGATTATGATCGGCGCAGCAAAGGGGCCATCGCCTACCTGGCGCTGGCGGGTGAATTTATTCGCCGCTATCGCGCACTGGAGAAACCGACTCCAGCCGCCCTGGCTAACTGACCACCAAGGAATTCGAAATGGCAAAACGCAAAGGCGGCCTGGGCCGAGGCCTGGATAGCCTGCTCAGCAGCAGCGCTGCTAACAAAATAACCAGCAGCAGCGTCGGACCGGGCGATCGCCTGCAATCGCTCTCTATCGAACTGATTCAGCGCAGCCCGTTTCAACCCCGCACCCAGTTTGATGAAGCAGAACTGGAGAGCCTCGCCGCGTCGATTCGGGCCAAGGGAGTCATTCAACCCATCGTCGTCAGGCCCGTCGCCACCAATACTTACGAAATTATCGCCGGTGAGCGCCGCTGGCGGGCTTCTCAACTCGCCGGACTGCACGAAATCCCCGCCATCATCCGCCAGGTAGACGACGGCGACGCCATGGCCATGGCGCTGATCGAAAACATCCAGCGCCAGAATTTAAATCCCATCGACGAAGCCAACGCCCTGAACCGGTTGCTCGACGAATTTGAAATGACCCACCAGCAGGTCGCCGATGCCGTCGGCCGGTCCCGCACCGCCGTTACCAATCTGCTACGGCTGCGCTCGCTACAGCCCGAGGTAATCGAACTGGTGGAAGCGGGACAACTGGAGATGGGACATGCCCGCGCCCTGCTCGGCGCCGCGGACGAGCAGCAGCTCACAATGGCCAGGAAAGTGGCTAAAGATCAGCTTTCCGTCCGCCAGACCGAAGCACTGGTCAAAAAATCGGCCAGCGCTGGTGACAAAGCGCCCGCCAGAAAACCCCAGCGGCCCGACCCCAATATTACCCAGCTAGAACAGGACCTGGCCGGCAAACTGGGCGCTAACGTCAAGCTCACTCACTCCAGCAAAGGTACCGGCAAGCTGGTGATCAGCTATAACAACCTCGAAGAGCTCGACGGCATACTCGAACATATCCGTTAACCAGCCCCCGATAACGGGCAAAAAAAAGCCCGGTGGGGAGACCCCCACCGGGCTTTTTTTAATTGGGATCGAATACTAGGCGGCGCGGGCCACGTCCGATTCGGTAATAATCCCCTCCTGCAGCAGCACCTCGCGGATGCGAGCTTTATCCTGCTCACTGGCCTGAGCCGCCAGCGGCGGACGACAAACGCCCATTTTGTAACCGAGCAATTCCATCCAGTACTTAATCGGTGCCAGGTTATAAACGTTACGACCAAACAGCGGGGCCATGAACACTTCACCCAGCAGATTACGCAGCGGCTCGAGTTCGTGAAACACCGGAATCGCCTCATCCACCTTACCGGCCAGCGCCAGGTCCATCAGCTGCCATAGCTTTTCGCGCTTCTCGCCAAACATGACCACCTCCAGGGTGCCGTAAAGTGCCTGGGCACCGTGGGCCGCCGCGTCCCAGAGAAAAAAGGCCTCATTCGGCTCGGTCACGACAATGCGATCACCGCACATCTTGCGCATGGCAATGGTGTCAGCCGGGTTACCCAGACCGTTTTTAATCACCACCACTTTTTCCAGATCCGCCAGCCGGTTTACCAGGCCGTGATTAAGCACCACGCCCGCCGTTGCCGTGTTGTAAAGCGCAATGGCCAGAGGCTGGTTGTCGTTCAGATATTTGAAATAACCAAAAATATCGTCATCGGAACGTAACTGCAGTACCGGGTTGATCACCTCCAGCAGGTCATACCCGAGGTCATCCAGCACATTGGCTTTTTCAACCACCGTAAAGGGTGAGGGATCGAGCACCACCGAGGTCAGCATCATCCGGCCGTTGTTGGCCTTGGCGCAAATTTCGGTGTACTCGTACCACTCGGTGGGCGTCATGTTCCACGCCTCAGCCATGTTGCCGCCCGTCATCAACCCGTACAGGCCGACTTCCGCGTACTTGTTAACGTTAAAGGCCAGCCCTTCTTTATCCAGGCTAAAGTCCGCGTTAAACGGAGTGGTGGGAGCATTCGTGCACTTAACAATATGTTCGCGGGCCCACTGTTTTGCCTCGCTGGGGGTGTATTTCGCCATTTTTCTACTCCTGTCGATAAATAACTTGTTAGCCAGAGAATGGGCCGCCAAACCGCCGACCTTACTGACAATCCGTCCGATCGACCTCCCTAACAGCGACCGCGACGCAGCCGTTAATCATACACGCCTCGCCAGTCAATTAACTCGCGGCTGCTTTAGCTGTACCAGCACCCAGGGTTTCACCACCGTGGCCCAGACGGTTTCGTCACCGTCATACCACTGCCGAGCCTCGTCATCACTCACCGGTCGCACCTGCTCAGCCTTTAACCAGCCAGCCAGCAACGGGGCATTGTCCTGGTGCATCTGGTAGGCCACTTCAATCATGTCCAGGTCAGCGGTTACCAGCAGGGTTCTGCCACCGGCAAACTCCCGCATTATTTCCCGCCAGCCAATCTGTGCCGTCTCGCTGACAATCTTGCCGCGGATGGTCTGTTCAGCGGTTGGTTCTATATCGTCCATACTTTTGGTGTACCGCGTCTAGGTAGATTTATTTGTCATACTTTTTCAACAGCCAGGGGAGAAGATACAAAAGCTGAGCCAGATGAAACCAGGCAATTTTTCTCGGCTTGTCCGTTGCTACAAGGTCAACCGGTATTTCAGCAATTCGGCCACCTTTCGCAGCCACCTCCAGGGACAACACCCCGCAAATACAGGCGCCCTTAATCTCTAACCTTCTAGCCAAAGAAGTCCTGATGGCACGCAGGCCAGTACCTGAATCACCCACCCAAACCTTCCTTCCGGCTAACCAGGTTAAGAATGATTCTGAAGGCCTCGGAGCCATGCTCCTGTGCCCCTGGACCATATCCGCCCGATCCTCGACGATCGGTTCCACCAATGCAGGAAGATCGGCGGCCGAAAACTCGCCATCCGCGTCGATGGTAACAACAATGTCGCCACGGGCTTTTTCGAAACCATATTTGATCGCACAGATATAGCCCTGGTTGCGATCCTGAGTAAATACGGTCGCCCCAAACTGTTCGGCAAGCGCCGCAGTGGCATCCCCGCTAGCGTCATCCACCACAATAATCTCATTAACGAAGGGCCTCACCTGCTTTAAGGTACGAACAATCCGCTTGGCTTCATTGTACGCAGGGATAATGGCAGAAATAGTGGCCATTCGCTCTTTGTTAATGTCACCTAATACACGCCGGGAACAAGTCTTCGCCCCCGTGAACTGTTTATTTTGCGTGATTGCAAAACGGTATCTGACCTCATTATTACTTCGACGCGTTTTTTATACACAAGTCACCTTGATTGAGATAATCAAGTATCTACTTTTCGAGCAATCCATTGTGTATGCTCACGAGAAAACGCATTTTCAGTATTATTAACAAAGTCTGAAAATTCGCTTTCAGTAACAGGTTGCCATTCGGATTTAATAAGCCCAATTTCATGAGCGGCCAAGGAATATGAAGAACTCAATTCATTATGCTTCTTTGCCTGAATCCAGGTTAATACAGCACTAGCAGCAGTCGCTATGACTTCCACTGGAAGTGATAGTGTCGAGTCGTAAACCCTATATACCAACATAATGATGGCTGCGCTATGTAACAATACCGAAAAACAAAACCAGCTAGACGCTTTTTTCTTGTTGAAAATTGCTTTCTTTGTGTACCAGTTGGCTTGATCATCAATCCTTTGTTTCTTGTAAAGTCCCTTTCGATCATCAAATGACAGGGAGCGAACTGAGCGCATGACATCCGTAATCGGCTCTTTTACTCCTTCAGTGGAATTGAGAACGGTGGAAAGACTTTTATTTTGCTTCAGCACTTTCTTTAAATCAGCTAAAAAGTCTGCCTCTGCGCTCTTGTCTTCATGGAAAGGTTCTACCTTCATAATCCATTTCCAAGATAATGTTTTTACCGATTCGGCTACAGCTCTTCCGTTATACCATATATCATCAGGCTTATTTGTCTTAAGGTAGATAAGAATTCCGAGAGTGACAAGAAAAAGCAATGCCGATAGCAAAGCACCATAAGTATTAACAGGGACAAGATAGGATACCGCCGCAGCTATTACCAAAAGCCCCAAATAAAAGCTCAGACAGAGATAATATTTATTTTGGGAATCCAATGATGCCTTATCTGCCGATTGATACAATCCAGGAAAGGAGTCTTCTTGTATTTGCATTCTCGTCCTTTCCAATTTGCTATCTTTTTGTGGAAGCGTCTTCGATCGCTTTTATCATTGATGCATGTTTCCATTTCACTATAGAGCTAGCGTTATTTTGAATATGACTGGGAATGTTGGCTGGTGGTTTGTCGCCTTTGTAAACGGCAATAACACCTTTGCCCATTTTTTTGCTCTGCTCAATTTCCCATTTAACCCAATCACTTTTCATACTGTTTGGCGATAGATAAACCATGGTCACGGAAGCTTTTTCAATTTTCCCCATGATCTGGCGCTTGATATATCCATCCTGATCACTGTTATAAGCTTTTTTTACTGAGTGATCTGAAAATTCAAGGTCCATGCCATCATTTTTAGCTTGGCCTCGCAACAGATTAATCTCATCCATATCATCATTAGAAAAGCTAATGAAAACGTTTCTCTTGGATTCGCCCGCATTACGCAAATGTTCCTTAGCTTTCTTTTCCAGTTCCTTTTTATCACCCGGAGAAAAGCTATAGCCGCCACCTCCACCCATACTAGCCTCCTTTAATCTCGAATTCTCTGCAGGATATACAAATGCCACATGGTTCATCACCGCCCATATGACATGAGTAGGATAAAATGCCTTTTTCATTGGCCATATCAATAACATCTTTCTTATAAAAATCACGCAATGGAGCCACGATTTCGATTGCCTGACCCATAGCTTTTGAGATGGTGTGCTCGGCAGAAATAAGAAAGTCGTCAGTCTGATCAGGGAATATTGCCGTGTCTTCCCTCAAAAGCCCGATGGATACGGTCTTGCAATCTTTTTGTATAGCAAAAGAACTGGCTATAAGCAAAAACAACAAATTCCGTCCGGGCAAAAATGCTTCATCAACAATGTGTTTGGTTTTTTCGGTTAGCCCGGAGGTGATTACAGAGCCAAAACCGGAGATGTTGATTTCCGCACATTCAGGCAGCCGAAATTTTCCAATATGATTCCGAACCGACAAAACTTCCTTATCAATATTTATTTGTCCGTAGTTTATGAATACTGGCTTTTGCTCAACGCCAGCTTCCATAGCTAAAACAGACATTAAGCAGGAGTCCATTCCTCCAGAAAGTAAAGTCACTACGCTCATGTATATGCTTCCTTACCCAATGCTCTCATTACAAACCACATTGACTGATCAACAACTGAAACCGCATGATTGAATTTTGACACATTGTCGATAAATCTCCGCTCTACCTCTTCATACTGATCGATTTTGCTTACTTGTTTTGGGCAAATATCTACGTCATCAATCAATTTTAGATAGGTCAAAATATGCCTATCTAAAATAGCGACATTATCTGTGAACCCAATATTCTTAACATAGTGGCTAGATTGCTTCGGGCCAATACCAGGGCACACGCAAATCAATTCCCTTCGCAATTCCGATGGACCATTCATTGCCCCCACCATATCTTTTAAAGAACCATACTTTTGCTCAACATTGTAAAACGATTCCGCAATATGTTTTGCAGCGCGTTTCGGATATCTGTACCTACTGAATATTTTACCATTGACCGATGAATAGGCTGGGGAATTCAAAACACCCTCAATTGAATAGGCACGTTCATTAGAGTTCATACGTTTCTTTAGGTTGGCCGATTGCACGGCGCTTGCATATGCCAAACTTAATTCGTAGCGAACGCCACTACCTAGAATACATATGAGAAATTCAAAGGTTAAATCCTGTTCAGACATGCAGGTATAATCTTTACGCTTAACCATACGCTCAATGTCTTTACAAAGTTCTGAAACCGCACTTTCAATTTGCCAAGGCTTCATGCGCTTCTTCTCACTTATTTATTATTTTCGAAATCAATGTTTGGTTTTTAACCAAAAAAGATTCAGGAAAATAGCTCTCTAAGATAACCATCTGCTTATCGCTCTCAATTGCTTGTTTAAGCCTCTTCATCCACAAGCGATAAAATTCGAGATTGTGCGCATAACAGCGGGCCAAAAAGCTTAAATTCTTATTGCTACCATACTCGCTTTGGTGCTCATATAAATCGAGCTGTAATGGATGATGTAACTTTCCAGAATCAAAATCCACAACAGTTTGGCACCAATCCAAGCCATCGAATGAGTCCGCTCCGGCAAATGCGTACAACATCATCGATAGTGGATTTCCCGTACCTAAAATATGCAGGACTTGGTATTTTTCTGTGCTATTCAAAGCATTTCTAATTTTTGAAATGTTCTCAGCGATCTCGCGTATACCGAAACCAAGTTCACGCTCTGGAATAGCAATTAGCTCTGGGTCGCACATGGTTGCAACTTGTGTGCATATCTCAGGATAATCGTGGGTGTCCTTACAATGAACTATGGGAGAAATTACATCGGAACCGATCTGATCTTCTGTTCGCCTCATAATCGATTCAAGGCTTTTGACATTAGCGGTTTCATTGGCCAGACAATAATCATCAAACAAAAAAGCGTGTGAAACGGTATTTCTTCTCAATGTTTTGATATATCGCTTAGAGCACCAGCGTTTAGAGCGAGACCACGCCACCTCATAAATTCCTGAATCCCATAACACCACTTGGCACTGTTCATGCGCTTTGTTTAGTGCAGCAAGCAGCCTTTTGTTGTTTTGATGTTTATAAACATCAAAACATGAAACCAAAAACTGGGGGAAATCTAGGGAAGTAAGGAGTTCGATATGATCAATTACCGACCAGACATTTTTGGATACACTTGATACCGATGGATAAAAAACAGGAGTGGGAACTCCACCAATTGTTGAAGCGTCTGGGACCATACTAACTATCCTTTGTATTTTTCCACTCTATTCAGTGACTATTCTTACTGTATAACAGTTAACTATACGGTGTAGGGTTGTCGGGCGCTAGACAGTAGCCGCCTGGTTCCCAACGAATGCCCAGCAGGATTGGGAATGTTTTTGTACTAAAAATCATTACATAACACACCCTTTAGCACTCACCTCAGCCAAAAATTCAGCCCGTTCTTGATAATAGACAGTGAAGCACCAATCAATCACCGCCCACAATCCACAGCCATTCAAACCACCCCAATCCCGCATAATAACAACAAAAAAAAGGGCGATACACCTAAGTGCACCGCCCTAATCAACCTAAATACCCTTGGCTGCCCGACTAACCCCCCGGCGGAATCACCGGCAACAACAGATGCGACTGATGCTCCTTGTCGCGATGAACCTTGTAATAGGTGAGGGTCATGCTGGGTAGTGGACCCATCACATTGATGACGTGGTGCCAGGGAATTTCGATGGGATCGCTGGTGCTGATCTCCAGTTCGAGTTTCTCGCCGGGACGCAGCACGTAGGAGATAGCCGGAAACGAGATGGAGTACTCGTTGACCTCGCCGGGGACGACTGGCTCCGGGTTAGTGTGCGGGTGCACGGGGCTGTAGAAGGTGGAGCGTTCTTCATCCAGCGCCCGGTGGGATGCCTTGAGTACGCCTCGGTTAAGCGGAAAGCGTTCTCCGCCGGGACCGACTGCCCAGAGTTTGGCGATGAAGGTGGCGTCTGGCTGATCGAGCTCGGCGAAGACGTTGAGCACCACCGGCCCGGTGATTTCCATCGGTGCGCTGACCGGTTGGGTCGCATAGGTGAGGGAGCTGTGCTCGGTGGAGATAATCGGTGGCCGGTGCACCAGCGGATCGGGGTCCGGGGTGCCGGGATCGGGGGATGGATTGAGCTTACCGAAAGGCCGCAGATAGAGTTTGGTCCACTGGGTGCGCGCCAGGGGCCATTCGTTTTCGAACCGGTAGGTATTGGGGCCCATGACAAACAGCCGAATCGGCGGTTCGTCCATGATGCCGGTGTCTACATCCTTGAGCCAGTGGTCGTACCAGCGCAGTGCTTCATATTTCAGCGTTGGCGGTCCGGGCAGCTCGGTGTGCATGTGGTGACCAAAAATGCCGGCCTTTTTCGGCACATCCAGCTCCGGATTGTTCATGTCGTCCCAGATGGCATCGCTGAAGGGTTTGAAAAAGGGAATCCAGCAGCCGGAGGTGTAGACCGGTACCTTGATATTGCCAACCTTGTCGCGGGAGCGACGACGCGCCCAGAATTCGTCGTTCTCCGGGTGCAGTAGCTGATCGAAAAAGGCGCTGCCCCGGCGCGCCAGTAGCCGGGTGTAGCTGGCGTTGTGGCGGATGTCTTTGGATTGGGCGACGGCGTCATAACGCGCCTCCATCTCTTCCGGCGAGTAGAGCAGCTCAGACTCTGACTGGGTGGTATGGGCAGGAATTTCACGTTCCAGCTCCCACCAGAAGGGCTGAATGATGCCGCCCTCGTAGGCCACTCCGTAAAGGTCGTTGGCGGCCTCATAGGGCATGATGGCTTTGAGGCTGGGTGGCGCCTGAGCGGCCACAAACCGCTGGATCATGCCGAACCAGGAGATACCCATCATGCCGACGCCGCCGGTGCACCATTCCTGCTCGGCGATCCACTCGACGATGTCGTGGCCATCTTCCTGTTCCTGCACGCTGAAGGGGCCGTTCCAGGCGCCTTCGGACTTGCCCAGACCGCGTTCGTCCGGGATCACGTAGACATATCCACGGCGGACAAAAAACTCGATATCACCCGCTTCAACGTTGTGGTCAAACACCCAGGAGTCGATGGGCTGGGCGGGAATATCCAGAGACTGGCAATCCTTGCCGTAGGCGGAGAGGGCGAGCAGGCCGGGGAATTTACCGGGGGCGTCCGGGCGAAAAATATCGGCCCTCAGCACCACTCCGTCGCGCATGGTTACGGCGACGTCACGCTCGATAATCATCTCGTACTCGGGCCGAGACAACTGACTGGCGTTTTTAAAATATTCGGATTGCCAGTAAGGCGGGCAATCAATGCCAATTTCCGCCAGGGCGGTGGTTAGTTCTGCCTGTTCCATCTCCATCCTCTCCTTTGTCGGGTAGACCCGATTAGTGAAATTTTTTAACGCTAACAACTTTCCGATTCACGGACGAATCTTAGCCTTTTTTTGAGACTTGCCCCACGGCAAATACCATTTAACACCGTCAAATCGGGTGACACTTCTGCCTCTGCAACCTATCCTTTACGCCCACTTTCACCCGCCGTTGTAGATTCAACTCACCATGAGCGATAGCCAGAGTCACCCGATAACCCCCCGTGCCGCACTGTTTTTGCTGGGCACCGTCATTTTGCTGTGGGGAGTGAACTGGCCGATCATGAAAGTCGGCCTGCAAAGCATTAGCCCGTTCACCTTTGCCGCTTCGAGAATGGTGCTGGGGGGCATCACCATGTTTGCAGTGGCGGGACTCACCGGCAACCTGACCTGGCCACACCGCCGAGACTGGCCGGTGGTGATCAGTGTGGGGCTGATTCAACTGGCGGCGTTTATCGGCATGGCCACTTTTGCATTGCAGTATGTGCCGGCGGGCCGGTCATCGATCCTCGCCTACACCACCCCGCTCTGGGTGTTACCCATCTCTTTTTTAATGCTGCGCGAGGCGGTGAATGGCTGGAAGCTGGTCGGCTTTTTACTCGGGCTGGCGGGAATCCTGGTGATGTTTAACCCGGCGACCTTCAACTGGTCCGACCCGGACGTGCTACTAGGCAACGGCACCCTGATGTTTGCGGCCATGCTCTGGGCCTTGCTGATCGTGCAGATTCGCGGCCACCGCTGGCACGGTACGCCGCTGTCACTGATTCCGTGGCAATTTGCGGTGGCGACCGTGGCACTGGTACCGGTGGCGTTTTATCTGGAATCCGATAATCCGATCCAGTGGAGCGGAGAGCTCTGGGCAACCCTGCTCTATAACGGCCCGGTGGCCACGGGATTCTGCACCTGGGCGATTGTCACCATTACCCGGGCGCTGCCAGCGCTGACTACCTCGCTGGGCACACTGGGGGTGCCGGTAACCGGCATGGTCGCCTCGGCCATTGTTCTGGGAGAACCCATTACCGGCAGTAACCTGGGCGGGCTGCTATTGATTGTCGGCGGTCTGGCTTTGCTGGCGATTTCGGAACGTCGTGGGGCAGCCTGAACACAGGAAACTTGTTAAGAAACGGCCTTAAAGCTTGTCGTAGAGTCCAACCAGCATCTGCAAACCACCTAGCAGTCCAGCTGATTCTGTATAGAGCTGAGTCAGCGCCACAAAAAAGACGACGGCCAGCACCAGCAGGGCAACCGCCGCCATGTTGCAGAAGCGCCGAATTGCATCAACGCGCTCACCAACAATGAGTTCCGTGGGAAACAGCACGTGACTGCCCGGGGGCGGATAACAACGGTATTCAGTGATGTTGCGGGCCAGTCGGGCCAGCGCAAATGACAAAAACCAGATGACCAGGATGACGCCGGAGAATATCAGCAATAGATAACTGCGGGCGGACTCAAAATCGGTGATTAACTCCGGTTGCACCACCACCGCCAGGCCAAGGTAACTGTAGCGATTCAGTGCCGGTAACAGCGCCATCATGGGTACGACCATGGCCACGCCCAACAATACCGCACGCATCCGTGCGCCGCGACTCGGCTGAATAATGGTACCGGCCGGAGGATGCCGACGCGGCGGGGTCCATTCTTCCGGGGAATTGTCACCCTCGCCCTTGTCGCGATCCGTTAGCCAGTCATCGGGCGGCCGGTCAGTCATTATTGAGTTTTTCGGCGTTGTCAGCAGCCATTTGTTCCACCACCTCCTGTTGTGCAGGTGCCATTTTACCGATCACGTACTCTTCAAAATCCTCCTCGTCCACGTCGGCCTCGCTGATGACCTTGTCGCGCACGGAAATCCCGGCGTCGTGAACGCTCTGGGGATCGCGGGTGATCAGTGGGTGCCATTCGGGTAACGGCTCACCGGCCGCGCGCAGACGATAGGCACAGGTGCCGGGCATCCAGTCCAGGTTTGCAGAGTTTTCGACATTGAGCACCACGCAATCGGGCACTTTAATGGCTCGTTGCGCGTAATCCCCACAACGACACGCCTGCTGATCGAGCAGTTCGCAGACAATGCTGGTGATGTAGCGGGCGCCGGTATTTTCGTCTTCGAGCTTGATCTGGCAGCAGCGCGCACAGCCGTCACAAAGGGCCTCCCACTGCTCCGTGTTCAGCTCGGATAAGGGTTTTTCCCAAAAAGGTATGGTGGTCATCGTCAGGTGCCTGAAGTCGCTACTGTAGGGGAGCCTTATCGATTTCGATGGCCAGCATCATCTGCTCCAGTCGCTGGCGAAATTCCGCATTACCGGCCTTCGCCCGCAGCCGGCCGAGCTCCGCCAGGGCGAGGCCCGGCTGCTGCAGGCGTTGATAGACCGCGATCCGCTGCAACAGCAGATTAACGTCATTCGGCTCCAGCAATAAAATACGATCGCAGCAGGCCAGCAACCGCGGATAGTCACCACGCTGATGGTAAACCCCTTTCAGGTTATTGAGCATCCGCAACACCATCTCCCGACCGGTAATCGGCTGACTGAAATCATCCTGCAGCGGCACCGCTGGCCCCTGATGCTGATCGAGCAATTCCCGCAATCCCGTTTCTGTCACCAGACGGCCTGAAAAGGGATCAATCAGCGAACGCTCCGACCCGACCACCACGGCAACCAGGAAATGGCCGGGAAAGCCCACCCCTTCGACCTGCAATCCCACCCCACGGCCGACGTGAATATAGAGCAGGGCCAGTGTAATCGGAATACCCATGCGTCGCTCAAGCACCTGATCGATATAACTATTATCGGGATCGTAATACTCTTCGCTGTTCCCCTGATAACCCTGTTCTTCGGCCAGAAACCGGCAGAGCAGTCGCGCCTCATCGCGGGCGGAAGTGGGGCCGACGGAATCGCGAACTTCACGATAACTTTCCACCAGTTCTCGCAAACTTTCGCGGCAGGCGGCTAATTCAAGGTCTGGACGCTCCTCCTGGGCGATGGTCAGGGCAATTTCCGTCAGATCAAGCGGCTCGCCGGCCTCGACCAGCCGGGAAAACCGACGCCGCGCGAATCGGGCGCGGACCGGTATCTGTTCATCACCCGGTTTTGATTGATTACTCATTGATCCGCCGCGCTCGCTTTTTCGACCGCCTTCACCTGATCCCAAATTTCATCCATGAGTTCCAGCGAGGCATCCTCCACTGCCACTCCCCGGTCGCTCAGGGTTTTTTCCACGGCTCGAAACCGCCGTTCGAACTTGCGGTTAGCAGCCTGCATAGCGGGCTCCGGTTCCACCTTTAAATGGCGGGCAAGATTCACCACCGCAAACTGTAGATCGCCAATTTCTTCCGCGATGTGAGCCAGGTCACCGGCTGCCACCGCCTCGCGCACTTCCGTCAGTTCTTCTGCAATCTTGTCAAACACCGGATCGGCCTGCGGCCAGTCAAATCCGACATCGGCAGCCCGGCGCTGGAGTTTCTCTGCCCGCATTAACCCGGGTAATCCAACGGTGACACCGGCCAGGGCGCTGTTATCGGCGGCTTTGGCGGGCTTTCCGGCCCGCTCCTGCTGTTTAATCTGCTCCCAGGCCTGATGACGCTCTTCGTCGCTGTTAAAGGTTACGCCGGCAAAAACATGGGGGTGACGTCGAACCAGTTTATCGGCAATCCCGGCCGCGACCTGCTCAAAATCAAATAGCCCTTTTTCCTGCGCCATCTGCGCATGAAAAGCCACCTGCAGTAACAGGTCACCCAGTTCGTCGAGCAGGTCATCATCATCGCCACGCTCGATGGCATCCGCCACCTCATAGGCCTCTTCAATCGTATACGGGGCGATGCTGGCAAAATCCTGACGCAGGTCCCACTCGCAACCGCCATTGGGGTCGCGCAACTGGGCCATGATCTGCAGCAGTCGGGTGGTCTGTTCCATATATCTGGTTTTCCGTCGATGCGGTTTAGGTAGGTGGTGGGGCCGGATCACCCGGGTCCTATATTCTGGCTGATGCCGGGTGCTTCATGTTCATATAAATGCCGCCTTCGGCCAGTTCATCGAGCATTTGCGTTAGCCTTTTCTGCCGAGTCTCCGGCCGCTTAGCTCGTTCAATCCAGCTCAGATAATCATTTTGCTGATACGCAGGCCGCTTTTGATACAGGGACAGTAGCTGCCTGTTCTCCAGGGCAACGGCGACATCATCTGCCATTAGCTGCCTGGACCGCTTCAGTTTCGACCGTTTTACACCCATCCGCGAAACTCCATTAGTGATAGCCCCCAACTAGAATAGTAGATCACTCAATCTGGAACTAAAGTTATGGCAACGGAAATAGAACTCAAACTCGAAATTGGCCCAGAACAGATTTTAACGCTGAAAAACCACCCTCTGTTAGTGACCCTGGTTCCCAGCGTAATCGAGCTGGAAAATGTCTACTACGACAGCGATGATCGCCAGCTGGCAACAAAAAAAATGGGATTACGTACCCGTTATGACGGCCAGAGCTGGTGCCAGACCCTGAAAAGTAAGGGAGAAGCAGTGGACGGGTTACACCTCCGGGATGAGTGGGAAACCCCGATTAGCGGCAATGCGCTGGAAATCAGCCAACTCGCCGAGGCGGGCTGTAATCGGCAAATGATCGAGTGGCTCACCAGCCTGGACCTGGCGCCGCTATTTACTACCCGATTCACCCGCCACTGCTGGAACCTGGTTGACGAACAGACAGCGATAGAACTGGTGCTCGACCTGGGCGAGGTGACCGCTGGAAACAACAGCACACCGATTAGTGAAATTGAGCTGGAACTCAAACGCGGGGATGTTACCGCCCTGCAGACAGTCGCCCGCCAGCTACGGGCGGCAATACCCCTCACCCCCAGCGACATCAGTAAAGCAGCCCGGGGCTACCAGCTGTTAGCCGACTGAACAGCGACCGCGCGGCTAACCCATGCCGGCTCCGATGACGAACTAGCCCTGACTCAGTAACGACTTAAGACCCGATAGGTAAGGTCTGTCTGCCCGGCGGCTGGCACCTCTACCTGCCACTGCGCCTGATGAGCAGCGATTTTCTTATGGCGTTGATTCTCATCGAGTATTTTCCAGTCTCCGGGCAGGTTTTCGCGCACGGTGACAATCACTGCTGTCGATTTAGCGTTGTAGAGCGTGATTTTGTAGGCCGTCTCACTGGCGTGGCTGTAGCGACCACTGGCGTTACGCTTCTTATAATCGGTTTGCAGCCGGTCGGCGGTGACATCAAAGGAGTTACCCAGTCTAAGTTTTACCGGACGCTGCTTTGGCGTGTGGTCGATCTGATCCTCGCCGACAAACTGGGCATGGCCCGACTGGTCCTGCTTGTAAACCCGCACCACGCCCTTTGGCAGTGGCATACCCAGATGGCTGGCTTTATCGTTATCAAATTCGACCAGCACCGCAATTTTCTGCTTCCGGCCCAGATCACCGTACTGCCCCCGGTAGTAGTAACCGCTGCCGGCCAGTAGCAACTGTTTACGCACGGGCACCCTGGCCGCCGCTAACAATGCCACCTGTTTGGTCTGGTTGTTCTCCAGTGTGGTGGCGCGGGGCACGGTGTAAAGGTGGTACTCAAACAGGGCTTCTTCGGCAACCGCATTATCCGCAGACATCGCCATCATCATCTCTTTGACCCCGTTGCGCCGCCGGACTGACTCAGTAACCCGATTCAGGTCGCCGGCCACCAGCTGCAATTTACTGTTGGGATAGCGAGTGCCGCTCTGGTTAGTGAGGGTTACCCAGCCCTGAAGATCCAGCAGCGTATCGTCGCCGTTGAGCTCGGCAATGTAGTCGGCCCGCCAGGAGAGGCCACCGGACAGGTAACTAAGCTCAAGTTCACGAGGCCCATTGGTGGCGCTGTGCAGGTGAGTGACCAGCGTGGGCCGATCACGTAATCGGCCGGGCAAGGTATCAAATATCAGCCGTCCGCCCGCACCGGTCTCAATGCGATCACCGTATTGCAGAACCAGGCCGTTGTTGTTGCTTAGTACCCGCGCACGCTCAACTGTCTCCTTACCGGTAACCGAGTTGGTCCTTGCGACGCGGATATCTTCACCGACATAGTGGTTAAGCAGGGATTGCGGTGATAACAGGTCAAAATCAAAATTCTGCTCCAGCACCCGCAGACTGGCCGCATTTTTGAGGCTTTTCAGGAGGGCGGTTTCGGACCGAATCTGGGCGCTCACATCCCGAATGGCTAATCGACTCTCCCCTTTGGGCAGACTCACCTTGCGCCGATCCTTGATCAGCGCCAGATCCTGGTTGTAGATGGTTACCGCCAGCGCAGTTTGATCATCGAGCGTTGACCGTCGCTCATCATCAGTGGCCGCGGTGGTGGTGGTTGCCAAAAAACCACTGCTGATGACCAAAACGGATAGAATTTTTACCGACCAGTTTGCGCGCATGCCCTGCATAACCTTCCCCAATTAATTATCGAATCAAGCCTACATAGACCATGAGTCAACTGCTTCTGTTCAACAAACCCTATGGCGTTCTCAGCCAGTTTACCGATGAAGCTGGCCATCCGGGGTTGGGGCATTACCTCGATCAGCCGGGCTTTTACCCGGCCGGTCGCCTCGATCGCGACAGCGAGGGGCTATTAGTGCTAACAAACGATGGCGCGCTGCAGCACCGCATTAGCCACCCAAAAAAGAAAATGGCCAAGACCTACTGGGTACAGGTCGAGGGTATCGCCGGCCCAGCAGCCATTAAACAACTGGCCCAGGGAGTGACACTAAAAGATGGTCTGACCCGCCCCGCGGTGGTCACCACCATGGAGGAACCAGCTAATTTATGGCAACGAGAGCCGCCCATCCGACAACGGAAAAACAAATCCACCAGCTGGCTAACCATCACCATTAAAGAGGGCAAAAATCGTCAGGTGAGACGGATGACTGCTGCCGTGGGTATGCCTACCTTAAGACTGGTACGCGCCAGCATCGGTCCCTGGTCGTTACAGACGCTGCAACCGGGAGAGTGGCTGGAGCTAGACATTTAATTCCTATTAGTTATTATTTTATTAATTTTAATTCCTTTTCAATATATTTTTCCGCCTTTAAAATCCGGCGCCATGAACAGCCCGAGCGCCACATTTTCTATTATCGAACCGCATCTGCAGGAAGCCCTCGACCTTCTTACCGAGGCGGCTGACAGCCATGGACCCGCGGCTCTGGCAACTGCTTTCGGCGCCGAAAGCGTGGTGTTGATCCACCTGATTGCCGAACATAATCTCGACATCTCCCTGTTCAGTATCGATACCGGTCGCCTGCCGGAAGCTACTTATCAGGTTGCCGACGAAATCCAGCGGCGTTACCCGGTCACCATCGACTGGTATTTCCCCGACGCGGATAACATTGAGCAGTTGACTCGCGAACAGGGGCCCAACTCATTCCTGCGATCAGTGGAAAACCGCCGGCACTGCTGCCACCTGAGAAAAGTATTGCCGTTGCAGCGGGCGTTGAAGGGCAAAAAAACATGGTTATCGGGTCAGCGCCGCAGTCACTCGGCGGAGCGCGCCAGCCTGCAGCCGGTGACCTGGGACGAGAATCGCCAACTAACAAAAGTATTGCCGCTACTAGACTGGAGTGACCAGCAGCTGTGGGATTACGTTCGCCAACACAAGATTCCCTACAATAAGCTTTACGATCAGGGCTATGCCAGCATTGGCTGTGCACCTTGCAGCCGGCCAATCACTGCTGGCGAAGAGCCGCGGGCGGGCCGCTGGTGGTGGGAACTCGAAGGCAGTAAGGAGTGCGGCATCCATGCCGATTACTTTGCGGGTGGTAGCGGCATTTAGTATTGCTGTTTAAGCCGACTCTTCCTTGTTCGACTCAATTCACTGGTATCGTCTGAACTATCCAGCAGGTTCTGGCCCAGCACCGTCGATACTACTCACATCGAACCATTTACCTTCAGGTAATGCGATAATCACTGTTAGAACCCTTATCCAGCCCCTATAACACTCAATGACCAAGCAAATTCCAAAAGCCAGCAATATCGTTAACCATGCGTCGCTGGTCTCAGCAGAGCTGCGCCAACGCAAACTGGGCCAGAGCGGTTGCGTGCTCTGGTTTACCGGCTACAGCGGATCGGGAAAATCGACTCTGGCAACCGCTCTCGAAAAAGCCCTTATTGACGACCATCATTTCGCCTACGTACTCGATGGCGATAACGTCCGCCACGGCCTTAACCGCGACCTGGGATTTGCCGCTGAGGATCGTACCGAGAATATCCGCCGCATCGGCGAAGTGGCTAATCTGTTCGCCGATGCCGGGGTGATTACGCTCACCGCCTTTATCTCGCCCTATCGGGCAGACCGCCAGCTGGCCCGTGAAGTGATTGGGAGTGACCGCTTTCGTGAGGTCTACCTGACCACGCCGCTGGAAGTTTGCGAGGAGCGCGATCCAAAAGGTCTTTATAAAAAGGCTCGAGCCGGGGAAATTGGTGAGTTCACGGGTATCTCTGCCCCCTATGAGCCACCACTAAATCCAGACGTGATCATCGACACCTCGGCCAACGACCTGACATCCTGCGTGGCACAACTGCTTGCCCAGCTACGCCAGGATCAGGTCATTACCGCTTAACCCATTACTCCCGACGCACACGAGAATTAGCTCCCATGGACAGTTATCGATTAAGTCAGCTAAAGCAGCTGGAAGCAGAGAGCATTCACATCATCCGCGAGGTGGTGGCCGAGATTGAAAACCCGGTGATGCTCTACTCCATCGGCAAGGATTCCTCGGTCATGTTACGACTGGCCGAAAAAGCCTTTGCGCCGGGGCCATTGCCGTTTCCGCTGCTGCACGTGGACACCACCTGGAAGTTTAAGGAGATGGTGAAGTTTCGCGACGAAACCTGTGCCAGACAGGACCATAAGTTAATTGTCCATAGCAATCAGGATGGCATCGATCAGGGCATTAACCCGTTTGATCATGGCAGCCAGAACTACACCACCATCATGAAGACCCACGGCCTGTTACAGGCGCTGGAAAAACACGGGTTTGACGCTGCCTTTGGCGGTGCCCGCCGCGACGAAGAAAAATCCCGCGCCAAGGAACGCATCTATTCGTTCCGTGACAGCAACGGTGGCTGGGACCCAAAAAACCAGCGTCCAGAACTCTGGAATCTCTACAACGGTCGCCACAACAAGGGCGAATCAATCCGCGTCTTCCCCATTTCCAACTGGACCGAACTGGATGTCTGGCTCTATATCCACCAGGAAAAAATTCCGATAGTCCCGCTCTATTTTGCCGATAGCCGGCCGGTGGTCCAGCGGGGCAACGACCTGATCATGGTCGACGACGAGCGTATGCGCCTGGAGCCTGGCGAAGAACCGGAAATGCGCCAGATACGGTTTAGAACACTGGGCTGCTACCCGCTCACCGGGGCATTTGAATCCAGCGCCACCACTATCGAAGAGATCGTCGAAGAGACCATGCTCGCCACCACCAGCGAACGGGCGTCTCGGGTTATCGACCATGACGGCGATGCCTCCATGGAAGATAAGAAAAAAGAGGGGTACTTCTAATGGCTGGCGAAGTTCAGACCGGCAAACAGACCGTTGAAGAGTTCCTTGCCGAACACAACCGCAAGGACCTGTTGCGATTTCTCACCTGCGGTAGCGTCGATGACGGTAAATCCACCCTCATCGGCCGCTTGCTGCACGACAGCAAACTGGTCTACGAGGACACGCTGGCCGCGTTAAAACGCGACTCCGAACGCCACGGCACCACCGGGGCCGGCGAAATCGACTATGCCCTGCTGGTCGATGGCCTTAAGGCCGAACGCGAACAGGGCATCACCATCGATGTCGCCTATCGCTACTTTTCTACGCCGCAGCGCAAGTTCATCATCGCCGACACCCCCGGCCATGAGCAGTACACCCGCAACATGGCCACCGGCGCCTCTACCTGTGACCTGGCAGTGGTGCTGGTTGATGCCCGCTACGGCGTAATTACTCAGACCAAACGCCATAGTTTTATCGCTTCGCTACTGGGTATTCGCCATATTGTGGTCGCCATTAACAAAATGGATCTGGTCGATTACGACGAAGCGGTTTACAACCAGATTCGCGACGATTATCTCGATTTCTCGGCTCGACTGGGGTTTGGCGATCTGCATTTTCTGCCCATCTCCGCCCTCAAGGGGGACAATGTGGTGGAGCGCGGAAACTCCATGCCCTGGTACCAGGGCCCTCCCCTGCTGGCCCATTTGGAGACCGTACAGACCGGCGGCGATCGTAACCTGGTCGATTTCCGGTTTCCGGTGCAATACGTCAACCGACCTAACCTGGATTTTCGCGGGTTTGCTGGCACCATCGCCTCTGGAGTGGTACGCCCTGGTGATGAAATCATGGCGCTGCCCTCAAAAAAGCGCAGCCGAGTTAAAGCCATTGTTACCGCCGAAGGCGAACTACCTGAGGCCTATGCACCCCAGGCTGTCACACTGACGCTTGAGGACGAGATTGACGCCAGCCGTGGCGACATGTTCGTGCATCTCAATAATATGCCGCATATCGGTCACCGGCTTGAAGCCATGCTGGTGTGGATGGGTGAGGATCCGCTGGTGCCGGGGCAACAGTACCAGATTAAGCAGGGCACTCAGCTGGTCAACGGCGTCGTGGCAAAAGTTCGTTACCAGATTGATATCAACTCGCTACGACAGAAGGGTAATGACCCGCTTAATCTCAATGAAATTGGCCGCGTAGAAATCAATGTCAGCCGGCCCCTCTGCTTTGACGCCTATGAGCAAAACCGAGGCACGGGCAGCTTTGTCATCATTGACCGACTTAGCAACGCCACTGTCGCCGCCGGTATGATCATCGATCGCATATCGGGTAGTGACGAAGCCGATGCAGCCAGCGTTAACCAGGCCCTTAGCCGGCGCGAAAGCCTGGTGACAAGACAGGCAAGAGCCGCTCAGCTTGGCCACCAGGCCGCCACTATCTGGTTCACCGGCCTGTCTAAAAGCGGCGCCGATACCCTGGTGCTGGCGCTGGAAAAAGCGCTGTTTGATTTGGGCGTGAAGGCGAAATCAATACTTGGCAATGATTTGCGTCAGGACCTTAGTCAGGATCTGGGCTTTGGTGGCGATGATCGTAGCGAGAATGTTCGCCGCGCCGCCGCTCTGTGTCGTGTACTGAATGATGCCGGGGTGCTTACCCTGGTGGCGATCACCGCACCGACCTTCAACGACAGAGAGCAGGCCCTGCAGATCACTGGCGCGGACAGCTTTCACGAAATTCATGTCGTGGCGACCATTGAAGAGTGTGAGGCCAGAGACAACACCGGTGTTTATCAACGCGCACGCAATGGCGAGATCAGCAACCTGCCGGGGATTAACGGCCCCTACGATGCACCCGTGGAAGCGGCCTTTAGTATTACGCCGTCCGAGCAGTCGCTGGAAGAAATGACCGACGCCGTCCTCGGCTACCTGGCCAGGCTTAAAATTACCGGGTAGCGCAGACCATGCACCTGTAGGAGCGGCTTTAGCCGCGACTCGGCGGTTTCGACAATCGACCCGGTCGCGACTGAAGTCGCTCCTACTACCTGGCCAGGCTCAAAATTACCGGGTAGCGCGAGCACTTCATTCTGTAGGAGCGGCTAAAGCCGCTCCTACCAAACGGATTACGGTTCAGAGGATTGTGAGCATTTACAGCCAGTCTCACCAAAACCTTCCACTACTTAAGCGTATAACCCCGAGCATCGTAGTCAAAACCGAGCAATTCAAAATCGGTGTGGGGATAAGGCGCCCGTGGATTAAGGTAATAGGCACGAATTTCGGCGATCAGCTGATCTTCAAACAAATACCATTCAGCACCGCGGATCATCTCGGTGTCGCTGCCCCCCGGCGGCGTCCAGCGCATTGACCATTCAATGACTGCCTCGTTGCCCTGGACGATGCCGTGATCGATCGTCCAGTGACCATCAATTTTGGGTTGCATGGAACTCCAGTAATGGGCCAGCGCTGCGGAGCCACGCACCGGGTCGTGGTGGGTGTAGTAATGCACCACATCTTCGGTGAAGGTGGAGCGCATTAACGCCTCATCGGCTGTGTTACAGCCGTGGTAATACCGGTCGATAGTCTGTAAATGCGGATGGTCCATCAAAACACCTGATTCCAGCCGTAAACCTGATCAACGGCAAAAAACCCATACCTGGCCAGGGGGTCAGCATCGTGTAATTCACGAGCCTGCTGCTCTGACTCGGCCTCAAACACATTGATGGCGTTTTTGAACCCTTCACAGGGGCCGCCGCTAATCAGACCGCCACTGGCCCGCAGTTGGGTCAGATGACTTAAATGATCGACAAGCACCTTCGCCAGGTCGCTGCTCACGCCCAGATCAGTTAATTCATTCAGGTCGAGCACTTTGCCGTCTTTAGTGGCCTGGTCAATGGCGGCAAACGCACCGGGTGGCAGGTCGTTCTGCAAAGTGGCTGTTTTATCGGGATCAAACCGGGAAATAATGACGTATTGCATGGGTTTCTCCTCCCCCTCCACGCTGATAGAGGCAGTCTATTACACAGGCTGGTTTACGGGATAACCGACCGTTAATCCACGTTGCCATCGATCTCGTCGAACACCTCTTTGGCTGCGTGCAGGCCATTGATTGCAATTGGAAAACCCACGTAAACAATCTGCTGGCTGATAATTTCAATCACCTCATCGCGGGTACAGCCGGCGGCCAGCGCGCAATGGATATGCAGTTTCAGCTCAATGGGTGCCTGAATTGCCGTGAGCACGGCAACGTTAAGCATTTCCCGGGTTTTGGTGTCGAGTCCAGGGCGAGAGAGCACGTCACCAAGCACAAATTCCATCGCATATTTACTGACATCTGGCGCGATGGTGTCGAGCCAGCCGACCATCTCACCACCGGCTCCCCCCGTTTCGGAACCGCCAGACAGCTCTTTTAATTTTTCGATACCTCGGGCGTAACGCTCTTTATTGGTTAAATTTTCTTCAGTCATTACTTTTCCTCCTCAGGATTTCAAAATAGTAGCTGTTTATATGTTTTTGATTTTTCTTTGACTCAAATCACCGGCCAATGCAGATTAATCAGCCAACGAGCCGACGACAATGCGCGCGGTTTCCTTATCGGGAAACATCATCTCCAGCCAGTTCTCGCTAAGGGGCGTGATCACCTCGATAAACATACCCGGCATTTGCTGGCCTCCATCGAAATAACCAAAACCCATCAGCGGCGGAATTGCCGCACTCTGGCTAACAACAACGCCCTCATCCGCCAGGGTATCAATGGCCTGCTGATGCTCCTCGGGTGAACAGATGGTTACCATAATGTGGTGCATGGTCTCGCCATATCTGGCGATGGCATCGCGATATACGGTGGGCCCTTCGAGCGGCTGGACAAGCTCCATGCAGACCTGGCCACGGCGACCAATGGCCAGAGTCGCGGTATGTTCGACCGGCTCGCCGTAATAAGTAGCGTCCTCGACGCCAGCACTGGTATCGATACCAATGGGTACCCAGGCACTGATGCCCAGAATTTTTTCATACTGCTGCTGAGCCGCTTCAAGATCATTGACCATCACCGACACCTGATAGAGCTGCTGTACCGGCAGCACTGCGTCGTGGGCATATTCAACAACTTTCAAGGGTTCCCTGCCATCACCGTGACCCTCAACCAGTACAATCCCCAGCCCGCCAAGTACCCCGCGACTGTCAAGCACGGTGCGATCACCATGGTCTGCCGAATCGGTCTGCAGCACGCCAATCTGCTCGCCTTTAAGCCCCGGCAGCAGATCGGCGACCGGCTGTTCTGCCGTGGCAACAATGTGGCTTAGCCCTTCCCCATGACTGGCGAGAAAATCACTGTAAAAGCTTTCACCGGATAGCGGTTGCACCACTTCGAGTTCCACTGGCCCGGCGCTGCCGGCAGCAACTCGATAGCGATAACCGGCACCACTAATCTCACGGATTTCCCACCGTTTAACCCCAAAATAGCGGGAGTAAGCCTCGAGTACCGCCTCGCCATTGACGGCGGTGATACCCACCCTGTTGACAGTCGAGAGGGGAAGAACTGGGTTCATGACTTCTACCTTTCCGTTATTTCAGATTATCTAGAGATCGAGCGGTATCAGCAACATTGCGCCGGTCATCACCACCGCCAACAGCACACCCACCATAAACGCGTAGCCGGCAAAATCGGCAAATTTAAGGCCGGTGATAGCGACAATCGGTATCGCCATATAAGGGTGAATCAAATTGGTCAGGGTGTCGCCATAAATATAGGCCATGGTGACGGTCACTTCCGACACCCCCAGGGTTTGCGCCGCCTCGAGCAGGTAAGGCGCTTCGATCATCCATTTGGAACCGCCGGAGGGAATGAAAAAATTCATCACCGCCGAGTAAACATAAACCACCAGCGGAAACATTTGCTGGCTGGAAAAAGCGACGAATAACCCGCCCAGCCAGCTACCTAACGCAGTGCCGGTTAGCAAACCGGATATGGCAGCATAAAAAGGGAACTGCAAAATAATGCCCCAGGCAGCGTCCAGTCCCCGACGTACCGAGGCGGCCATTGATAGCGGGTTGCCGTGGAGCAACATGGCCCCACCCAGAAACACCGCGTTATACGCATTGATATTCCAGCTGGCGCCAAAGCCTTTGGTAGCGATGGAATGCCCCAGGGTATAGAGCATCAAGACTCCGGCCAGGTAACACCAGAAACGCTGGTTCTCCAGCCATCCCGCCGGGGAGTTACGACGCTCCGGCAGCTCTGGCGGGGTCGGTAATATCCGGTTAATTCGCTCTTCATCAAAAGTCACCACACGCATGCCCGGCCGCGGATGCAGCAGCACCGCACCCACCACGCTGACCACGCTGATGACCGCAAGCACGGTCAGATTAAAACTGGAAAAAATGGTTTCGGTAATTGGAATCAGCCGATCCAGACTCGGCTCACCGACCGCCGGATTGATCAGTGGATTATCCGGGGTGGCAACAATCAACGCCGCCGACCCCGATAGCCCTGCATTGGTGACCGTGCCCACGCCCATAAAGGCAGCCGCGGACATCACCCGTACATCGGTATTCGGGTTGCGCCGCGCCAGGAAGGGAATGAACATGGCGCTGACCACGAAACAGAGCGCCCAGTTCAAATAACCGGTCAGGGTGGTAACAATCGCCATCAACAGCACCGCCTGCAGCGGTTTCTCTGGATTAGGAATCGAGGCGAGTTTGTCGAAGGCTCGAAAGCCCAGGGGCGACATCACGCAGGCATAGGCTGCGAGTATGGAAATGGAGAACTGCATGGTAATGCGCAGAAAGCCCCACATGCCATTACCCCAGGCAAGTACGGACTCCTCGACCCCGGAGCCAGCACCAAAAATTGCTAGCGCGAAGGCCACCACCGTGAGGACCATACAAACCACCCAGGCCTCCGGGATATATTTCTCGGCAATGCGAGACGCGCCCTCACCGGCTCGGCTAAAACTTTCCAGTAGTGCCACTGCATCCTCTCCTGGCGACTAAACCGGCGTAAACCGGCAAAAAAAAAGCCGCTGGTGTTAACAGCGACTTCGAGTTGAGTCAGGCTGCGTCTATCTTCTTTTGCAGCCGGTCGTTGAACATGGTGGAGTCCACCACAAACCGTTGATGGGTACCATCGGTAATCTGATCAACCCCGTCACTGGCACTAATCGCAAAAGTGAGCGATTTGCCGGCGACCTCGGTTAACTCAACGTTTACCGTCACTTCGAAACCCGGCGGCGTTGCTGCCGTGTGAGAAAGGTTCACATGAGTCCCTACCGTCTGCTCCTGGGGCCAGTCGAGATGAGCTTTGAGCAGATCGACACAGGCCCATTCCATCAACGCTACCATGTAGCCGGTGGCGAACACCTTTGGCATAACCTGAAAGTCTGCGGACTCCGGGTAAATATTCGGGACGGTTTTGCTTTCCGGGACGGTAAATTTAAACTCGTGGGTTAAACCCGCCTGCAATGTCTCTTTCACGGTTAACTCCCCCTTATTGACTGAAGCTGGCTAGTGCGTCAACGATTGCGGTAGCCGTGCCTCTGGCCGGCACCATCACCGGATTCAGGTCCAGCTCCTGCATGCTGTCACGGTGGCGATAGGCAAAATCAGCAACGCCCACCAGAGTAGAAATCAGGGATTCGCGATCAAGTGCCGCTCGACCCCGGTAGCCGTCCAGAATTTTCCCAACACCAATTTCTTCGATCATCTCCTCAGCTCGCTCGGTAGTAATCGGGCAGAGAGAATGAGAATGTTTATCCATCAACTCGGCAAAAATACCGCCCGCGCCCAGGGTCAGTACCGGACCGGCCACGTGATCATTGACCACTCCTACCAGTAGTTCCAGGGCATCGTCAAAATCAACCATCTGCTGGGCGATGATTTTCCAGTTTTTCAGCCCTTCGCTGCTGGCAAGCGCCGTCAGTTCGGCCACATGACTCGCCATGGCAGCAGCATCCGCCACACCAACGCGAACCGCACCGTGTTCGGTTTTGTGAGGCATTTCAGCTGATTCAAGCTTTACCACCACCGGGTATTGAGACACCGCCTGAGCACTACCTCCGTCAGAATCGGCAAGCACTGCAAATTCAACCGGTGCCAGCCCAAACTCTTTCAGCACGGGAGCCATTTCCGGGTAGGTCGCGATTTCATTGCCTTGCCAGACGGTAGTCGCGTCGCCACACCAGCCTGCGGGCAGGTAGCCCGGCTTATCAAAATAATCCCGCATTGCCGCAAGGCCACGGGCCATGGTTACGCCACCATTGACCATCGGCATGGGGTCGTGTTTCACCCATTCGCGGTAGGTTTCTTTAATGGCCGTCGCCTCGATGGAGGAGGCAAACACCGGCTTCTTGACCCGCCCCGCCCAACCGGTAACCGGCGCATAAAAACGCTCGCCCCCATCCCAGTTGCCGAACATGACCGTCACCGCATCGTATTCGTCGCACTGAATCATCTCGTTGACGATATCGAAATACGCCTCACTCCAGGCATAGATCTGCGCGGTAATATCAAAGGGATTGTTAAAAGTGACGTTCTCGACGTAGTCCGGCAATTTAGAAGTTACTCGCTCCGGCAATGGCGGAGTCGCAATGCCCTCGTCCGCCAGCACGTCGGCCGATAATGCCGACCAACCGCCAGAAATACTAATGACTGCCGCTGACCGCACCGGCCGCCAGGCGCGTTGGTTAATCGCGGCAAACATGGAAGCGCGATCCAGGGCTTCGTCAATGGTGGGCGCGTAGATTGCCCCAGCTGCCTCAACTGCGGCCTGACTAACCGCACCCGTGGTGGTAATGGCGCCGGTATGACCCAGCGCTGCATTACGGGCACTTTCACTGCGACCAACTGGCACCACCACTACCGGCGTGTTGTTGGCACGACACGCCTGTACCGCCTCGACAAAGTGGGGGTAGTCACCAAACTGCTCAACGTAGGTGACCACCACTTTGGTGTCTGCGTTGGTGGCCAGATAGTGGAGCGCATCGGTGAGGGCAAAGTTAACCTGATTGCCAGTGGATATCTGATAGCTGATGCCCATACCCCGGTCCCAGACCGATGCACACATGGCACCCATGACACCGCTACTCTGGCCCAGCAGGGCCACATTACCGCGCTGGTAGGGGCGATTGATCGGCCCGGTCCAGAGGTGCAACCCAGCCCCGGCATTGATAAATCCGTTGCAGTTGGGGCCGATAACGATCATGTCTAATTCATCGACAACCTTGCGTAGCTCGGCCAGGGATTCAGGGTCTTCAAACCCGGAAGCGAGTACATAGGCGGCTTTACAACCCGTGGCGGCGACTTCTTTGAGTACCCGCGGGACATGCTTGGCACCCAACAGAATCGCGGCAACGTCAGGTTTTTCCGGCAGGTCAGCAACACTGGGAACCGACTGGAACCCCAGCACCGAGCTTCTGGATGGATTCACGACATAGGTGTTTCCCTGAAAACCTTTGGTTAACAGGCCCTCAAGAATTTGTCGGGACCAGAGCGTATCCGGGGAGGCGCCGATGGCGGCCACCACTTTAGGGTTAAAAAACTGCTCAAGGGTTTCCTGATCGTAACGGCCTGCTTTTATGCTCACTGAAGATGTCCTGATGTTTGAAATTGTCTGCAATATCCGTTGCGCACGGATAGACGATTATTTACTGGGCAGCGCGAGAATCTGATCCACCAGCGGAGTCAAGACCTCGGCGCTCAAATGGGGATGAGAGGTCATGGGAATGGGACCCCACACCCCGCCGCCGCCTTTAATGATTTTGCCAACCAGTGTCTCAGTCACTGGCTGACCCCGGTAGCGCTCGGCAATTGACCGATAGCTGGGTCCAATGCGCTTGTCATCGACTGCATGGCAGGCAAAACAGCCTATTTTGCTTAACTTTGCCTCAAGTGCCGAAAGTTCAGCCAGTTCGTCAGTCACTTTAATCGCCGACGTTGCAGGCGCCTTTTCGGGTGGCTTAACCGGGGCAGAAACGGCCTGTTCCGTTGGCGCCGGAACCGCTTCAGCCTCCGCGGTCTCATCATTGGACGGACCGCAGGCGGCGACAAAGATGGCAAGCATACTGACCAGCAACATCTTAATTTTCAATTTGTTCTCCTGGGTTTTTCTCATGGGTAAACGATAGAAAAACCGGTGCAGGGACTCAGGACACCTCCCAAGCCCCTGCACCGGCCATCAGTATTTAGTTGATTTGGGGGTTGTCCCCGGGATCAATCATCACAAAGCTGCTCGGACCACTACCGATCGGCATGTGCGAATAGGCGGTCCAGAGATTGCCGGTTTTTCGGTCAAACGTAATCATACGCAGATAAGCATGACTACTCGGCAACGGAATGTGGCCAATTTCGCCGGTTTCTACGTCGTAGCGGTAGATTACGTCGGCGTTACTGTTACCAATCCAGACGACATTACGCCAGCGATCCCACAGGGCTGAATAGGGGGCAGCGTTGGGATCAGGGAGGTCCACCTGCTTCACCAGTTTATGGGTCCGGGTGTCATAAATATCCATTTGTCCGGAACCAAACAGGGTGACATAGAGGTGATCATTGTCATCGATCGCGACACGGCGGGGCCCCTTACCTACTGGATAATCCTGCCAGAAGACTAATTCTCCCGTTTCAGTGTCAAGCGCGCCCAGACCGCCGGTCAACTGGGTGAACCAGACCTCCTTACCGTCACCGCGCAGAGCGGCACCGTAAACGGCGGCACGAAAGGGCTGATTGCCCTCTTCCAGCGGAATATCAAACTCCTGAACGTCACCCGTCTCCGGGTCCAGGCTGGCCATTTTATTTTTACCAATCAGGGTGAACCAGAGTTTGCCGTTAACATCTTTAGCCACCTGAAAACTGGAATTAAGCGCAATGTCATGGGCCACGGCACCTTCGGGAAACTGATCATAAGCCTTCCACTCTTCGGTTACCGGATTAAAACGGTGCACCACATCGCCCTCGATATTGGCATCCCAGATGAAACCGTCAGCATCGTCGTTGAGAGTATGCGGGCCAGTGGGACCATCAAAAGGAACCGGGTAAGCAACCTGGTCCGTTGGGTCATTTGGGTCGACCCGAAACAGCCGGTTTTTCTGTAAATCAGCTCCCCAGACATAGGGGGACGCCGGGGTCAGCGCAATTTCTCGTATCAGCGATGTTTTCGGCAGATGGTATTCCCGGATTTGAGTTTGGCTATTAGTCAGGTTCGGGCCCTGCGTATAGGCATAGCCTTCAGCGCTGGTGAAATCGCTCGGCATATGTTTGCCAAGATAGTCCGATATCACCTCTTCATCATAAAGATTAAACAGGCTCAAATCGGGATTCATCATGGTCTCGAAATCCACGTATTGCGGGCTCACCTTGCTGCCATCGGGACCGATTTCAAACACCTTGATACGCATGTACTGGACCATCGCTTTCCAGGAATTAATGCGGTCTTCTTCACTCAGGCCGGCAAGGTTTTCAGCAAAACTCCGCATTTTTGCCGAGGGTACCTGATGGCAGGAAGCGCACTGCAGTAATGCCAGTTCGCGGCCATGGCCGGCTGGCATTTTTTCCATCCAGACCGACGCCGGAACCGTCGCTGCATCCATGCCTGCCGTCATGACAAAGTCCTGCGTGACCGCGCCACCGCTGGTTGCGGTTAAAGGCACCTGCCGCGCTGCGGGTTTCGTCGTGGTATAGCCCCCGAGAGTAGCTCGAATGGTCATCCCCTCGATACTTTCCAGATCAGCGATTCGGTAACGACCCTGCGAATCGGTAAAAACGGTGACGGTGACATCACCCGGCTGCACATCACCATTGTCGACGGAAACCATCACCTGGCTCAGGGCTTTCCCATCACCGTTAGTCACTTTGCCGGTTATTTCACTGGCAACACCGGGATGCGCGATAAGTACGCTGACAAAAAACAGACACAGGGATTTTAATTTCATGGGGATATCTCGGTTTTGTTACCAGTCTTTTAGGCTAAAAGCGCCCGTTCAGCGTGCTCTGAGAGTACCGTCAGTTTCTCCGCCGGACTGCTTTCAGGCACGTCGGGATCTTTAAATAATTCGACACTGACAGCCGCTTCCATAAACATCAACGCCATATAGAGTAGTGGCTTGGCCGAGTCCGGCAATTCATCCAGATCCCATTGGTCAAGATACTCGGCTATGGTTTCCATACGCGGCAACAGGGTCGAGTAGTAATCTGTCAGCTCGGCCATGGTGGCCTTGATGCGTCGGGCCATACGGGCACTTTCAGTGGGCTCAGCCCAGACTGACAGGTGCTCTAAATCCGCAAACTCTTCGGGTAACCGATCACTCACTTGATAACTCTCCCGTTCTAAGAACCCGATCGCCGCCAGGTCGGCCAATACAGATGCAGATGCAGACTCTGTCTATGACAACTCAGGCATGCAGCGATCAGCAAATAGCTCAATGGTGCGATTGACCTGCCAGGGTTTAAGGCCGGCAAAATCGGCCATCAGCGAAATTTCGCCGAAATCAAACTCCTTCTTAACTTCCTCGATCCGCTCCAGAAACCCTTCCGGAGTACCCACAAAGGCAAGCTTGGAGTCGATCACCTCATCGTAAGTGATGCTTTCAAAGGCGCTCAACGCTCCGCTGGCATAAAACTGATAACCGGCGGCATTGAGTTCTTCTCGCTGCGCATCGGTCTTGATGCTGGCCTGAGGCACGGCCAGGTTACGGTAACTCTGAATCATGTCCGCTTCCGCTTCCTTGCGGGCTACTTTTTCATCATCTGCCAGATAACAGCAGGTGACGTATCCAATATCCGGCTCGTTACCAAATTTTTCGCAGGCGTCGAGATATTTGTGCACCGCATCGAGGAAAATATCCACCGGCGCCGGTCCACCCACGACAATGCCCCAACCTTTTTCTCCGGCCAGCTCAAAAGATTTGCCACTGGTACCAGTCAGGTAGATTCGCGGACCATTTTTCTGCAGCGGCTTGGGCACGGCGGAGACTTCAGGAATTTTGTAGTACTCGCCGTCGTAGCTGAAACTCTCTTCAGTCCAGGCCTTGTGCATGATTTCTATCGATTCTCGGTACTTCACCGCACTGTCAGCCGGGTCCAGCCCGGCAAACCAGTGCAGCCAGCCGTGACCACGGCCCACGCCCGCCTCCAGACGACCGTCACAAATCAGATCGGCCATAGCGATTTCCTCGGCCAGCACCGTCGGATTGTGGATCGGCAAGGTGTGGCACATGGCTCGAAACCGAATGTTTTCGGTCACCTGCGAGAGCGCACTAAACAGGGCCAGCGGGTTTGCCGAGGTAGAAAACGTTTGAAAAAAGTGATGCTCCAGGGCCATGAACACGTCGTACCCCAGCTCATCGGCACGACGGCCATGCAACAGGGTTTCGTCCAGCCGACGCTTATAGTTATCGCCCTGATTAACCTGAATTTCCGTGTAGACGCCGAAGTCCATTTTTTTACTCAAAACTTTTTCCTTGGATTAATGATTAGGGTTATAACGGCGATCACTCACCATTGACCTTTTCGGTCACCGTCTTGTAGAGGTGGCGTACGGCCACTTCCTGATCAGACAGGTGGATTTCACTGATGCTGCCGGCCATTAATGCGGCATGGGTCACCTCATTGGTTGCCAGGTCTTCCCGCGACAGGTCACGTAACACTACCTTGCTAAATTCCTGACTAATCATTTGTGACGGCTTCACTGGTTTGGGAAAGTAATAAGCCAGCTCGTAAACCGTTTTATCCTGCGCAATCGGCCAGAACGCATCCACATAACACCAGCCGGCGCCAACGTTAATCCGCGAAAACGGGAAAATAACATTCAGGTCAAACCCCCAGTTCTTGGCTTCGCCCTGCCAGGTTCCCGGGCAAACCTCCTCGTTACCCACGCCCTGGGTAAAGGTGGAACCAAACTTAAACGCCAGCTCCTCAGTGGGTGAGAGTTCGTGTTCGGGGGCAGCCGGAACGGCGAGAGACTGGTTGCCATTTTCCTGCAGCTTTATTTTGGGGATGTGGCAATAGGGATTGTCGTTGCCGGTAAACGCATCCGGCGCTGAACGTTTATGCACAAACGCCACGTGATACCCCTCCTGAAAGGCATTCATCGTGGTTTTCCAGTTTGCGTCGACGTCGTACCGATAGCGACCCACGCATTCCAGGCCATCAAACGGAAAAGGGGCCAGATCCTCGTTGAAGTCGTTCATCGCCGCTTCGAGTGTCTGGTCCGGGGTTTCATCGAAATTGATAAACAGAAACCCTCGCCAGATATCGAGGTGAATTTTCGGCATGCCCAGCGCCGATTTATCGAGCTCGTAGAATTGCTCTTCGTCGGTGACGAAGGCCAGCTCACCCTGGCGATCAAAGGTCCAGCCGTGAAAATCACACTGCATGCCAGCGGTGCAACCCTGATCATCATGGACCAGCCTATTACCACGGTGCGTACAGGAGTTATGAAACGCTCTTACCCGTCCGTCGTCACCCCTGATAACGAGTACCGACACCCCCATGATTTCAATTTCACGGACAAAATAGTCCCCGGGGTTCGGAATATCGCTATCTCTTTTAAGTAAAGAGAACCACTGGTGGCGAAAAATCTTTTCCTTCTCCTGCTCAAAAAACTCTTTTGAAACAGCAGACTCCGTACTCACCGGGCCTTTGCCCAGGTGCGGGTACATCTCAGCGTATTGATGCCTCGGTGCATTCATATCTGGCTCCTCTCATAACCCCCAAACCAAACAACGGATGCTAGCAAATTAAAAAATTTTTGGTCAGTGAAATTTTTGGATCAGCGGATAGTGGCAGCGGAAATATCGGCGATGCGCCTGGCGCCACTCATCGCCATGGCCAGGTCAATCTCCCGACGCAACATCTCGATCACCCCCGTCACTCCTGACTGACCTTCGGCCGCCAGACCATAAAGCATCGCCTTACCAATCCCGCACGCGGTCGCTCCAAGAGCCAGAGCCTTTACAACATCTGCTCCACGACGAATTCCGCTGTCGAGAATAATGTCGGCATCACCGGCTACGGCATCCGCTATTTCGCGGAGCACAGAAATGGTCGAGGGCGCGCCATCGAGCTGGCGCCCACCGTGGTTGGAGATAACAATGCCATCAACTCCCATATCCACCATAAGCCGGGCATCTTCGGCGTTTAGCACTCCTTTAACCAGCAAGGGTTTGTCCCAGATTCCCCGCAGCCAGGCGAGATCATCCCAGGAAATCGTGGGATCTATCTGTTGATTCATGAAGGCACTCAGCGCCACGACGCCCTCGCCTGCCCCATCCAGGCCTTTTACATTGCCCATGGTAATGTCTTTAAGATTCGGGGCCATACGCAGCAACCAGCGCGGATGGCTAATCATGTCCAGGAAATTCTGTGGCGTTATGCGGGGCGGAACGGTGAAACCATTACGCATATCTTTCTCCCGCTTGCCGCCGCGGACCAGGTCAACCGTCATCACCAGAGCCTGGTAATCATTAGCTTTTGCTCGTTCGACAAAGCCGGCGGTTAATTCCCGATCACGAAAAAAATATAGCTGGAACCATTTATTACCGCCAGCTCCGGCAGCTACCTCTTCGATGGAATGAGACGCCGTGGTTGAAAGTCCATAAGCAATATTTGCCTGCTCAGCCGCGCCAGCCACCGCAATGTCCCCACCAATGTTGACGATCCCTGCCAGACCCGTCGGTGAAATCACCAACGGCATACTCTGCTGCTTGCCCAGCAGCTCGGTGGTCAGGTCAACCTCACCCACATCGGTCAAAGTGCGTGGGTTGAAAAAAATATGCTCGAAATCACCGCTATTGGCCTTCAGGGTGATTTCACGCTCGCTACCGCCGTCCACAAAATCGAAAATGGTTTTAGGCAGGTAGCGCTTTGCTGCCCGCCGATAATCATCGACGCAGGTATAGGTCATTGAATGAGTCCCCTGCCCTAAACCGTTTTCGCGGTCTGCCGACGCTCACCGCTCTCCTTGCGGATAAAAACACCCATTTCAGTACCGACAAGCAGCCGGTAAACTGTGCGGGTCACGGGCACATCAATTCCCAGTTCGTCGGCCTTACGCACCATATAGCCGGTCAAGAATTCGATTTCGGTTGCTCGTGCTTCAGCAATGTCATAACTCATGGAACCGGCATGTTTAAGCGGCGGGATTTTGCCGCTGCGCAAATCATTGATGAAATGCATGGGATCAAACAGCAGCTCGATGCCCAGGCCGTTGGCCACCTGGGTACCTTCCTGCATCATTTCATTAACCAGTTCGTAAATCTCATCGCTCTGGTACATCACTTCGGGCACGCCGCGAATCAGCACGCCCACCGGATTCAGGGTGGAGTTAAAAATAAATTTCGACCAGATGGCACCGGACGGGTCGGGGACGGTGCGAGTCTTGATCCCCGACTCATCCATCAACTCACCAAACCAGCGCATCTCTTCAAAGCTACCTCGCGCCGGGCCTACCCAGGACTCCTCGCCCCGCACCAGGTGTTTAACGTGACCCGGTTCAATGAAATGCCCCCCTTCCAGCGTAATGCCGTGCATTACTGGCCAGTCCACCAGCTCCTGCAGCACCTCAACATTACCGAGACCATTCTGTATGGTAAACAGCACCGGGCTACCCTGAAGATGTGGCGTCAGTGATTCCACGGCGGCCCGGGTAAACATCCCCTTTACCGAGATCATTACGCCATCAAACTGCATATCGGCCAGGGCCGCTGGGTCACTAACCGCAGGAATCTGGGTCACCGACTCAGTCTCACCACTCAGACGCAGGCCATTGGCATTGATGGCATCTACGTGGGCCTGATTAACATCAAATATAGTGACGTCGGAAACCTTGGCAAAATAACTGGCAAACACGCCTCCGATGGCACCAGCACCAACCACTAGAACCTTTTGTCTGGACATTTACTCTCCCCGATTATCAATCTGAACTGCTTATCCTGCCCAATAAAAAAGGAGACAGCAATCACTGTTGCTGTCTCCTTTCGGACTTCCCTAACTAATTATGATCGCCTACAAATCAAAGCCGGCTAACGTGGGCAACCAGAATCGCTGACCGTCCACCTTTAACTGCCTCGACGCAGCGAGCAATCGCGGCAGGCAGATCGTCAGGGTTAACGACATCTTCCCCATGGCCACCGGCTGCTTCTACCAGTTTTTCAAACTGGTAGCTGGGATTCAGGCGAGCCTGAAACTCATCGGTATCTCTGGAAATACCATCAGGATGAACCTTGATGGTGCATTCCTTAACGGCTGACCAACCACCGTTTTCAAACACAATCGTAAAGATCGGCAGATTATGTTCGCGAGCCACCTCATAGGTTGATGACGGGTTACCAAAGTAGAAACTACCGTCACCGGACAGATGCATAACCATTGAATCGGGCTTGGCCAGTTTGGCACCCAGTGCGGAACCGGGGCTGTATCCCAAACCACCACCACCGAGGCCCATCACCGAACCCGGTTTGGTACGACCAATCTGCATGGCCACGGAAGGCTCATTCATGACCGCCTCACTCACCAGCACATCATCTTCGTCCAGCACCTTGTTAAGCTCGGCACACAGAAAAGCTGGGTTAATCAGCCCCGGGGTACCTTTATCCGCGGCAAGGTTCTCAATAAAGACAACCGCTTCTTCACGCTGTTTATCAATCCACTCCATCCGCTTAGCTGCGGCAGCCTTCTGCTGGTCAGTAATTTTCTCTTTGCATATTTCGAGTAGCCGGCTGAGGATCAGGTAACTATCGCCCTGAATCTTCTGGTTGCTCGGGAAGCCCCACATCGGGATGTCGTTCTTGATCGGATCGATATCGATCTGCACCCAGTAGGTATCCGGATTAGGTTCGGCATCTTTAGGCATCCACGGCAAATCCGTGTCAATCATCAGACCAAAATCAACATTGGGCAGATGGGCTTCGCTCAGGTTGCCCAAAAAGGCCGGGGACTGAACAGAAATGTTGAGCACCTGCGGGTATGAGGCAATGACGCCCATACCAGTAAACTGGCCTAACTCATCGAGCAGCGCCGGGATTTTCTCGTTCCGTCCCGCATAACTGGTGATCAACAACGGAAATTCTGCGGCCAGCAGACGATCAGCCACATCCATCAGCTGGGCATCATCAACCCCGGTGTATTTCAGTGGGCCGTACTGCTCATTAGAAAACGAAGCAATCTGTTCGGGTTCCCAGGTTTCGGCCAGTATTTCCCGAGGCAATGTCATAAACACCGGCCCTGGAGGATCACTCTCAGCCATGGTAAAGGCACGACGGATCGCCTCCTTGACCACGATACCGGTGGGCAGCTGATATTCCCATTTGGTGTAGTTACGCACGATTCCCTTCATATCGTAGGGATCTTGAATAAAGTGCACGTAGGTATCACGGGTACCCAGCAGTTCGCCGCGCACGGTCACCGGCGCGGTACCGGCCATCAACACAATCGGAACGCGCGAACGAAAAGCGTTGTGCATAGCCATGGCTGCATTGGCAGTACCGGCATCCACGTGCACCAGCACGGCCTGTGCCCTGCCGGTCATGCGATAGTAGCCAATGGCCATGTGCATGGCAGTATTTTCGTGGGGGGTAAGAATGACTTTAGGGAAAGGTTTACCTTCCTTCTGCCACTGGGCCATGGTTTCAATAATTGGGGCGTGATCAGTCCCCATATTACAGAACAGGTACTCCACCCCCACTTCGTTCATTGCTTCCAGCCAGTATGACGCCGTCATATTGGTGGGTGATTCAAGCCTCTCTAGAGGCAGATCTTTTGGGTCGGCTGACATCGCCATGCTCCTTAAGTTGTTTTAGTGACTGTATTTCCCGCCGATCCTTGCGCAGGATCAAGCGTTATAGATATCCAGCATTGTGGGGATATAGTCGTTTTTGAGGACGACATACTTACGACAGATTTTCCAGCCATCAGCGGTTTTGCGCAGCTTGTGCTCATAATCGCCGTAGAAGATTTCTGACTTGTTGGTTTTATGAAAAAAACAGTTGGCCTGCCAGGTCGAGCGCACCGTCATGGAATCCTCGGTGAGATCACTAATCATAATGTTATTAACCGCGTGGGAAGTCCGCGGCAGTGGCCGGCTGGCAACGGACTGACCGGAGCGAATTCGCCACACCCGGTCTTCCAGCCCAAAACGGCCGCCGTAATAGATCAAGGAGAGCTCCCGCTGGGGGTCCTCGGTCACCTGATGCTCGTCTTTCCACGCCGGCATCCAGTATTCGCAATCTTCGGTGAATAGCTCGAGCCACTCATCCCAGCGCTGACCGTCGAGGTGATAAGCCTCAAGAAACAGCACCTCGCTGGCCTCCGCCAGCATTTCAACCTTATTTACCATTGTCCTCTGCCTCCGGGCACAGATTTTATTAATTCAATAACCGCCGATGATGCAATGCAGAAATCAGCTCCGGCCGTCGGAATCAAGCCCGTCCTTAATGAATTTTTTCCAGGCCCGATAACCACCGTAGAAAACAGTCTCGTCCTGATCCATCATCCGGCCGTAAGTAGTGGTGTCCGGCTCAAACCCTATTTCGTCAGTGAATTGATCGTTGCCAGTTTTTACGTTCTTCATGCCGCGACTGTAACCCTGGCTCCAGGCCAGTGTTTTGCCCTGATAACCGAACTGGCAATCTTCATAGGCAATGGTGTCATCGGGGGTCGCGAGGCCGGAAGTATTAAAAAAGTCCTCGTACTGACGAATACGAATAGACCTTGCTTCGTCACTTTCACCCTTGGCACCGAGACAATAGATGGTCATTTCTGTTTTGCCGGGAGAGATGGGACGAATCACCCGCATCTGCAGAGACGCATTTTCCGCAAACTGCACATTGGGGTAGATCGTAAGATTTCGGGTGGCCAACATCCACTTGGTCTTGGTCTCACCACAACGCTCGACCGCTTCGTCGTAGTGCTGATACATCCCTCGTTCCTGCTCAGCCGGATTTGGCGAGTAAATCACCGCATGGCCACGGGGCATACAGGCCGTACCGCCTGGCACCGTATTCAGCATATTGAAATCAATGGATTTAACCTGCTTGTTACCGCTCTCGCCGGCCTTGCGCCGACTGACGATATTCATAAAGCTCGGGTGGCAGGAGGTCAGGTGATAACCGTCGATGCAATTTTCTATCTGCATCTTCCAGTTGGCATCGTAGGTATAAGCGGAGGTACCCGGAATGGCCTCAATTCCCTCTGGTCCCTGATCCCAGACCAGGTCGAGCAGCGGTTTGGTCTCTCCCAGATGCTCATCGAGACTGGGCACATCGTCTGTCAAACTGGCAAACAGAAAGCCGCGGTAACTAT
>Ga0209578_10000498_pt1 | contig 48321 bp, 44 predicted proteins | sample tdAd472_FD_187127 | JGI IMG/M metagenome (GOLD analysis project Ga0209578, IMG submission 187127) | Marine sediment microbial communities from the Atlantic coast under amendment with organic carbon and nitrate - tdAd47.2 (SPAdes)... | ecosystem: Environmental > Aquatic > Marine > Coastal >...
TTTGTTCTAGTGAGCACGCAAATTAGGGTGTATCCCATTTTTCCGGTCTTTAGCCGTCTATACGGAGTTGAGCCTGACTTGAAGGGATGAGTCTAGACTGTACTATATGCCCTTTGAGCCAATTTGAGCGATTCTCAGGTTTTTTCCGGTACTGGGAACGGATATGGCTGGTCAGATGCCTTTTATGCCCATATAGCGCTGGAATGCCCCCTTAATCAGTGGGATACTAAACTGTCCTTGTAAGTTCCCCTAATCCATAAAAATAGAGGGATACAGTCATGAGTCAGAGAGCCATTGCTCTTGTCATAGTAGCAACTTCGCTAGGACTCCTCGCTGTTTTCGTGTCCCTCAGAAACGAACAAAATTTCTTAAGTCCCGCACCAGAGGTTGAAGAGCCAGTTAATCAGACCGAACAATCTATAGCTCAAGGCACGCAAATTCTTGAGGATGATCCTGTAATTGAGAGAAGCACCGGAACCAGGAATACTTCAACCGAAATTGCACAAAACATTAATGTAGCTAGGGATAGTAGTGATACCGACGAGCTAATCGCTGACAATGACGAAGAAAGGCAAACCACACCTGATAATTCTACGCGAACAGAAAGCAAAGATGCAGAAGCGGCTACGCCTTCTCTTAGTCAACAAGTACGCGATGTGATCGCCGAAGTTCAATCACGTCAATTGGACGGCCAATGGGAAGAGGCACTCAACGAGATGAATGCCTTGTACGGGAATTTCGAAGAACTCAATCCTTTTGAACAAGCTACACTTCTAAACTTTTACACCAATACTTTGCTACAGTTGGAAATGTGGCAGGAGTCAATCTCAGCATTTTCCCTAATGTTAACGATTCCTGATATACGTCCAGACATAAACGCTCGCGCGCTAATAGCTTTAGGTCAATTGCATAACCAGGTTGGTGAGCCTGAAACAGCAATTTCTTATTATGAAAGTGCGCTCGCAACTACTACTGCCATGGAAAATATGGAAGAGCAAACCCAAAGAGTAAGACGATTACTGTCTGAAACACGAGAAGCAGCTGAGAATTAAAAAATATGTAGCTCGGTTTTCTGGCGATTGCTACATGAGACTTGGAGCCAAAGTAGGTAAATCTGTAATGGACAATTGCCGCCAAAAAATAAGAGTCTTTATCACTGTTTCACTGGTAGGTTTTTCAGTTCAAATTGCCTACCCACAAGAAAACTTATCGTCAGAAATACCTCTTCCAGAAATGGTACTAATTCCCGGGGCAGAGACTGAAGTAGGCAGTCTGATTGACTACAGAGCACAGCCTATCCATCGGGTCGAGCTTGGGCCTTTCTACATAAGTAAGTTTGAAATCACATTTGAGCAGTTTGATGCGTTCACAGAATCCACAGGCAAGGTGCAGAGGAACGATCTAGGCTGGGGACGTGGCGATAATCCAGTAGTGGATGTAAGCTGGGAAGACGCGACTGAATATGCTGAATGGCTGAGTTCAATTACTGGTGAAAAATACAGATTGCCCACAGAGGTTGAGTGGGAATACGTGGCCAGAGATAACAATTACCTTGCCCAATACAGTTGGGGGGATGAGATAGGAATTAGTAGAGCTAATTGTAGAGGTTGCGGGAGCCAATGGGATGGATTAAGCACAGCACCAGTAGGTAGCTTCGAGCCAAATTCATTTGGTGTCTACGACATGCATGGGAATGTTTGGGAGCTTACTTCTAATTGTTACACGCTAACTTACTATGATGCAGTCTCTTATATAGGGGATTCCACTAATCCAGATTGCAAAGGCATTGTAGTTCGTGGAGGTTCATGGGACACAGAAGCGGAAAAGCTCAAGATATGGTCGCGTGATCCCAATCGGAAGGATGATGCTTACAACGATGTTGGGATTCGATTGGTCAAAGAGGTCAATCTAGACTGACAGTATCCGCTTAGGAGGTAGTCATGTTGAGATTTGCTACAACTGCACTTTTTACTTTGTTCACCTTTCAGCTCTCGCAAGCTGACACTGAGTTTGAAGATTCCATCCCCACAGATACAGTTAGGGCACTCTTTAGCTCGACTTTCGGGGAAATAGCGCTTTACTCAGACATTATGGATGGCTTTCCTGAATTTCAGGTTCCCCCTGAGTTCTCTGTCGTCGCTAGTGTTGATAATGTCATGTCATTGCGCGCAGTATTCGAGACTCAATTGCCCGAGAATGAAGCAACAGAATTAGCGATTTCAATTTTAACCAATGACGGGTGGCAGATACTGCCTTCACCCGTTAGGCAAAGAAATCAAACCGGATTTGTCTCTCGTGCTGAATCAACATCCAGCTTCTCAAGGCTGTGTCACGATCAGCATGGCAACATGACTATATATTTCTTCAAAAGTAGTAATAAGAATTATGTAAAGCTAGATTTATCTGGGCGTTCATTCGGTAGACAAAGAACCTGCGAAATGCAAATTAGTGAAATGAACCGTTCTTTTACGATGATGCAAGCAAGTGCCGGTCAAGGAGTTCAGCAGTACATGCCGCGATTAGAAGTACCTGAACAGAAGAGAAGGGCGGGATTTGTCCCTTTCTTCGTTGGCGGAGGAAGCTCAAGTTCTAGTAACAGCGCCGAGACTGAAACCACCATAGAAACTGAATTGTCTTTAGAAGAGCTTTTCGACCATTTTGCAGTTCAGATGGTAGACCAAGGTTGGGAATTAGACACTCAGAACATTGGTAACGTAAGTGCCACAGGAAACTGGATTCGGAGTCCAGAACCAGACATAGATTTAGTAAGTACGTTAACAATTCTTGATTCCGGCGACTCCTTTCACGACTTAAAGCTCACAGTAATGTCCCACCGGTGGTGGTAGAGGCGGCCTAGGTGTTTTTCTGAACCCCAGGTAGAGCCAGTTTCACTCAGTGAGCTAAAAGAGAAACTGGCAATATAGTGGCCAGATCAATGCTGCCGAGATGGTATGGTGAAATTATTGAATAGCAGTATTTGCAGTATGGCTGCTAGTGTCAGAAAGCAACTCTAATGACATCAGAAGCTCGACCGAAGTATTTTAGCTATTGCTAATTGGAATTATTGTTACATTTCTCCAAAAATCGTTGACAACTGGAATTGGATTTAATAAAGTCCGGTCCTGTTTTCGATCAACTAACCAAAGATAGCGCAATGTTCTTGAATTCGTTTCAAGTGATTTCCCCGATTTTCAGCTGGAACTACATGTCAGCTGGGGATTGCGTGCGCACCAAATATTTCGGTCACCTAGCGCAATTTCCATTCTTATGTGGAGACGAAGGGTATTAGATAACGCAATTCAATTTTGCAATTTTTTGAAACCTCTAACGTCTCCGACCTTAGAGGTTTTTTTTGCCTAAGGAACTGTCATGACTTACCTGAGCTTAGAAAGAGCATCCGTCCAATCTTGGACGGCACTGGAAGAACAGCGATTACCGTTTGGATCGCTGCGGTTTTCAGACGGCTACAGGAAACGATCAAATTCGGCTGTATTGATCGACTTGAAGCACACGCCGTTTAAAGAAGTTGTTGATTTATCAAATGAATTTTATCGTCAGCGATCACAACCCGTTATGATTCGAATTCCCTCGTTCGGTACCGTAGCGCGCTTTGATGACTACCTAAATCACAACGGATTTGCATCGATTGCACGCTCCAGGGTAATGACCTGTGCGTTGGGTTTCAAACATGAAACTGAATTGCCAACCACCAGCATAACGAAAGATGACTGGCTCGATAGGTACTGTAAGGTTTACCCGGAATCTGCAATTCATCGGCGGATACATTCACAGCTACTGGACCGTGTTCCAGGAAAGGTTCTCTTTGCTGTTATTGAAGCTGAAGATGGCGAGCCTGCCTGCTGTGCGCTGGGAATTCTCCACCAGCATCTGTTAAGTATTTATAACGTAGTTACCGCGGCAAAGCTCCGGCGCCAACAATATGCTAGCCGGCTAGTCAATCAGATACTGGCGTGGGGTCGCCAACACCGAGCGTCTGATGCTTTGTTGCAAGTTGAGGAGAAGAACCTTACGGCATTAGCGCTCTACGATAGGCTGGGCTTTCGAACTAGTCATTGGTATTGGTACAGACATCGTGGTCTGTGACTGTGGCGGGTATCAGCTTGCTGATAAAGGCCCACGATAGTGGGTCTTTGTCATTGCTGTTATCAATTTGGATACAATGCATAGTACTGAAACAGGTTTTCGCCAAGTGATAGATTATGAAATTGCTAAATATAGTCCCGCAGACCAGGAAAGTCTGGAAGAGTTTTTTGGGGAATCTTGGAAAGGAGGAAGGTTCCCGTTTAGGCCGGATGACCAACATTCCGACCTGCGTAACATTTCGGACATCTACCAGAATGAGCAAGGACAGTTTTGGGTCATGCGTGTCTCTGGAGCGGTCGTAGGAACGAATGCGATTAAGAGTCTTGGAAATAAGGTAGCTGAGGTTAAGCGATTCAACGTACTCCCCAATTACCGAGGAAAGGGATTGGGTTCTGTATTGTTCCAACACGCTTTAGACCATGTTTTTCAAAAAGAATTCTCAATCTTGCGATTGGATTCCATTCGTAATCCCGGGCCAGCAATGCATCTCTTCGAGAAACACGGATTTGTTGAAATTCCGCGTTACAACGATAATCCAAATGCTGATGTTTTTATGGAGCTCGCTTTGCGATAGAACACTAATTTGTTTGCTTAAGATGACTGAATAGGACTCACGGAAGAAGCCCATTATCATAGGTAGCCAAATGGACATACGTATTTTCACTCATAGCGCATGACCTTCTGTGGCGCTGTGTTCGCAGCCCGCCAAGCGTGTCCGCCAACTGTGGCCCAGGCAATCAAGAGGCTCACTGCCAAAGCGATGGCGAATGGGGTGAAGGTAAGCGGAATAGACTCGTTAAACACATTCAGATAGGTTTTCCCGGCAACGTAGGCGAACGGCCAGGCGAGGAGGTTAGCCAAGAGCACTGGCAGGCTGAAATCCTTGAGTAGCATTAGTACGATCTGACTTTGACTCGCGCCGAGAGTTTTGCGAATGGCAATCTCGCGAATGCGCTGGTTTGCAATCAAGATCGCCATGGCATATAGGCCGATAGCGGAGATAATCCATGCGATAAAAGCGAGGCCGGTAAATCCTTGAGTCAGCCTCGCAAAGCTGGCATAGCCTTCGTTGAAGTATTCAGATACGAATCGTCTGTCAGGGGTAGAGTTTGGTACCAACTGACTCCAAAGTGAATCTACTGCTTCTAGCGTTTCAGTAACGTTTTGAGTCGATAGGCGTACAACATGAAATCGCGATTCTGGGATGCAGAGATACACTTTAGGACCAGAATCATTTCTACTGACTATCGAAAGAGACCTGTCCTCGACAACTCCAATAATATTGAACGGTCGAGCAACCGCTTCACTAGTCACACTGGTAGGCATGTACACCATTTCTCCAACAATAGCTGAAGCAGGGGTGTATCCGAGCCTCTCTGCTAGCGAATTTGAAATAATAAGGCTTTGTATTCCTAAATGTCCTGGACGAGTGGCTGCAAGGTCATCTATTCGCTGTGGGTCGAATAATCGTCCGGCAATCAAATCGATTCCGAAAGTTGAGAAAAAATTGTAGCCGACTGCATAGACAGCTGCGGACTGTTCGATAGCTGATGTCGATGGTGAACTGGCCAGCATCATGCGTCCGGGAGGATAGTTGCTCCACGGTACAGATTGCATGGTAGTCGCTGACCTTACCTGCGGCAACCTTATCAGCTCCCGCTGAAGAATTTCATTCTGTAGACCGGTTATTGCTGGTGTATTCTCGATTACTAGCAGCGAATCGCCTGCGATCTCTCGTTCTGCTTGCTTTAGCACTTGGTTCTGTTGATAGACCACCGTAAGTGAAATTAGTAAAAAGGCAGCTAGAGCGAACTGCACGGCTACCAAAATAGTGGTAAACCTGCGCGATCCATTGTGAGCCGGCCCTCCGCGCAATGCAGAAGCTGCCTGTAGTCGTGATAGTACGAATGCGGGATAAAATCCTGCAGCAAGAGTTACCCCCATACCTAGAAGCAGAAGTGTAACTACACCCCGTCCGGCTATATACACAGACAACAGTACTCGTAAGTCGATACCTGTGGCATTTCTTACTACTGGTATTAGGGAATCAACGAGCACTAGCGCAACAATCATTGCCGCTGCGGTAAGTGTAGAGGCCTCAACCAAGTGTTGCGTTATAATCTGCGCTGGTTGTGCACCAATAGCTTTGCGAAGGCCAACTTCCTTTGTGTGGGTGGCCACTTTGGCCGTGGCGAGATTTGCAAAATTTATGCAAGCGACCGCCAGGACAACAGTACCGAGAACGAGCAGGAGAAGTGGCACAGAGGCAGTGCTCTGTTGAGGGAGCAAAGTATCTCGAACTGCAATACGTAGCAAATCTCTGACTGGCACAACGTCGAAGCTGAAATTTGCCAGCCTGCGTTGTGATTCGGGAATACGCCGCTTGGCGAATGCTGGCAATTCTTCACGCAAGTTGTCAGCAGTAAACGACCCGTCACCAGGAAGCAGAGCGTAAGTCGTATTTTGCAGTACGAACCAGTCTTCAGGGCGCTGTGCGATATCCTGCCCGCCAGCCAGAGTGCGCATCAAAGCGTCGTATATGTCTCTTGATGTCAGAAGGTCGAATTGTAGCGGTGCTGCAGCAGAATTTCCCATATGGGAAGGTTCTGCAATTGCTTCAATGACGCCAGTGACCGTTGCATCGATGTTTTCAAATAGCGTGATTGTCCTGCCGACCGCAGTTGTTCCGCCAAAAAGTATTTGTGCCGCTTCTTTGGTCAGAATCATACTGCGGGGATTACTAAGGGCAGTGCGGGAATCTCCTTGCGAAAATGGCAAATCGAAGATATCCAGAAACTGTGCGTCTGCTGCAAACCCGCGCATGTGGACTGTGCGCTCATCAATACGAACAGGTGTCGCCTCACTTAACAGCGCAACTCGTGCGACAGCCTCAATCTGTGGAAAGTCGGTGTGGAGATACGTGGCGAGTGGGTGGGGGCTTAAGGGTAGAGCAGTTCCGCTGGACTCACTACCTTCGGCAACCAACTGTCTCTCGGTGGTGATAACAACTGTACGCCCGGCATTCTCAAAATGCCGTTCGGCGTTGCCCCAATACACTGCAATTCCCAAGGCAAGAATGAAGCAGACTAGACCTAAAGATAAAGTCAGTATATTAATAGAACTTGCCAATGGGCTACTACGGAAATTCAACCACGCAAGATGTAAATAGTGTTTCAGCATTAAGTACTCGGGATAGATGATTGAGTCTGAGATAGTATCGTGTCCAGTACTCCAGGCAAGTTTCACGCCAGATCAACACCCTATAGACCCCAAGCTGCCGCCATAAGCACATGGTTTAGGGCGCCTTAAGTGTTTCAGGAAGGAACAGCGCACTGTTTCAATTTGAAACGCCAGTCGAAAGGCCGAATCCATAGCCGGCTTCAGCCTTGATGTTTGATCCATGGCTACTTTGGAACGAAACTTGCTGATGACCTACTGTGTTGTTCATGCTTACAAGAACAACAGAAGGTACTTTGCGAGGGTTTTGCTTTGAATAGACTAACGCACACATGGCGATACTTGGCTAGGAATAAGACATTTGCCTTAGTCAACATTGCAGGAATGGCGGTATCGATCGCCTGTACTTTGATGATCCTGGCCTATGTTGGGTTTCACTTTTCATTCGATCGATTCCATGACGGCTCAGAAAGAATGTATCGCGTCCTGTCAGTGAGCGAGAATGTGAGTGGAGTGAGAGAAGTAGGGGGTATGCATCCTGGAGCGCTAATTCCTGCAGTTAGACGTGAAATCCCGGAAGTGGAAGAAGCTGTAAAATATTTCTGGGCTGAGGGCGTTACGGTTCGGATACAAGATAGGTATCACTACCTGGACAAAGTTTTCTTCGCTGAATCGAATTTCTTTGAGTTCTTTGATTTTCCCCTGCTGGCAGGACAGTCCGAAGATGTGTTGCGTGATCCTAATACGGCGGTAATCTCGGAGTCTCTGGGCAGGCTGCTGTTTCGAGAAGAAGACCCCGTTGGTAAGATCATCCGATTATTCAATACACGAGATTTCAGGATTACTGGGGTAGTGGCTGATATGCCCGCGAACTCGCATCTACATGCGGAAGTAGTCGGTTCTATTCTTCCCGATCCTAATTGGGGTGGAAATATGCAAAGCTATAGAAACTCCTGGCGCAGAGTAGACACGGTACCTTACGTAAAACTTTTTGAGGGTAGTGATCCTGAATCAGTTCAGAGCAGGATCAACGAAATCATCGAGATCAACCAGGTCTTTCCGGGATTGTCTGCTCAACTACAAAGTCTTAACGATGTGCACCTACGTTCTACGGGCATCTCATTTGAACAGAATGAGAATAAGAAGAATCTTCAGGAAATGTACATGCTCGGAGCGATAGCATTTATGTTGATGTTCGCGGCGGTATCAAACTATATCAACCTGACAACGGCAAGGTCCATGACACGGGCTGTTGAGGTTGGCATCCGAAAGACGTCGGGTGCCAACAGGATACAGCTGGCACGGCAATTTATTGGAGAGACATTCATTATATTGATGCTGTCAGCCGTACTCGGTTTTGTCCTTGCTGAGACTATTGGTCCACTGTTTGGACCGACGCTTAGTGAGAGTTTGTTTTCTACTCTATTGTCTAGTCCAGCGTATTTTCTGTGGGCAACGGGCGGCCTAATTCTGCTAGCCATACTGGCAGGTTCCTATCCGGCATTTGTAATGTCCGCGTATCAGACCGCGGACGTGCTCCGAGGTAGATTTTCCACAGGCACAAAGGGTACAAAATTGAGAAAAACCCTGGTGGTTGTGCAGTTCTCAATCGCGGTTTGTCTCCTAATAGGATTACTTGTCGCCGATAACCAGTTGAACTATATGAAGAACAAACCGCTAGGGTTTGACCTTGCGAATGTGATCAGTGTTCCTTTCTCTGAAGCTGGTCAGTTTGAGAGTTATCAAGCGTTTAGCAATGAACTCAATAGCATTCCCGAAATCGAGGCCGTTACCAGTGCAAGCGCAGCACCGGGATTGGGGGGATGGGGAAGGTTTCCATTTGCACCGACCGATGGCCCGATTCAGGGAGAGGAGCTGGTTGTTAATACTTATGAAGTGGGCGAACACTATGTTGATATTCTTGGCTTGAATCTAGTGCAAGGCCAGAATTTCCGCAGTGAGTTGGCCAACAGCCAGGAACATCCAATTCTGATCAACGAGTCTGCGGCGCGATTTTTCCAATGGCAACCCAGCCCGGTAGGCAAACAATTAAGAACACGCGACAGTACGATATACTCCGTAGTGGGAGTCGTCGAGGATTATCATCTTGAAAGCCTGCAGTTCGAAATTGCACCTCTGATACTGACATACAACGAAGGGGCTAGTTGGGGGACTGTTATGAAGATTAGAGAAGGCATGATGTCCGATGCGTTGGAAAAAGTGGAAATTGCATGGAAGGAAGTCTATCCGACCTATCCATTCGGCTACCGGGTTTACTCTGATTCCATCGACAGCTCTTTGATCGGAGATGAACAATTAATCACCTCTCAACTATTCCAATTCACCGTTATCGCTATGTTTATAGCCTGTCTTGGTTTATATGGATTGGCATCGTTTACAGCAAACGAGAAAGCAAAAGAAATAGGTGTGCGTAAAGTCTATGGTGCCACATCACTTAGCGTTTTTCGGCTTGTTCTAAAAGAGCAGCTTTTACTTATAGGGTTGGCAGTATTGGTTGCTTGCCCACTGGCCTTCTATTTTATGAATACATGGTTGTCCAGCTTTGCATTTCGAACCGATCTGAGCCTTTGGAACTTTGTGGGTGGGAGTCTAGTGGCGGTGTTGGTTGGTGTCGTTACGATATCTGCTATAGTTTGGAAAGCGTCTAAGGCAAATCCGATTGATGCGCTCCGTTACGAGTAGTTTGTAGTTTAGTAGTTTGTAGTTTGCCAAACTTGATTATACGGTCATTGTTTGATCTTTTGCAGAAGGCTCGCCACAAGTTGCGTATGAAGCGGAGTTAAGTTCAGTGTCCAGATCACAATATAGCAATCATGCCGATCGCTTCCGAAGTTCGCTATTCGCGTCGTTAGCGGGACACAGAATTAGCTATTCATCACTGAGAGCCCTTGCAAGGACATTCAGTGTTGACGTCGATGAACTTGAATGGGAGCTATATGCTATGAACAAAATTACAGATGAATACGCAGAATCGCCTCTCTGGGTCAGGATATTGCTTAGAAAGACCAGGTATTCGACTAGTAGAAAGTGGAGCCTTATATGGGAGAAGGTTTTCTTAGCGATTTTCGCAATTTGCTTTTTCTCAGCAATACTACCTTTGTTCGACGGAATTAAACTGGAAAGTAGTCGATTTTTAATGTTTGACCATCAATTGCTTATAGCCGGACTGGCCTTTCTTATGGCAGCTTACTGGATGTCTTTCATTGTCCGGATAAGTGATAAATATTCTGCGTGGAATCAATGGGAAACATCAAAGAACGGCACATAATAAGCAACCGTAGTGAAAATATGCTGCATTTCAGTTTGGAAATTAAAAACGAAGGTCTGCTGTGAAGCCGATTTTTGCCTTCCAGCAGCGCCGCAGGAATGTCTGGTTTGAGACTATTGGTATCCTAAAAGCGGACTTTCACAGCATCCGTACCTAAGACTGCAAATCCAAAGCAGACGTTAGAAGCGATACCAAATAGTCTCAAACTCGGCTCTATACTTTGTCATGCGAATGATCTGTCTACCACCTCCTTTGAATAGTAAGCTGCGAATTTCAACAAGATCAGTGAGTTATCACCTGATAACAATATATTATTGTATAGATATATATATTTATTGTATTACGATAAATATGTTGATAACGTTCCCCTAAAGACTGATTCCTGAGGGGGTAATGTGGACAATTCGAGAAAGATCAAACAGGTTAGCTCCATACTTCAATATGCGAGTTATTTGGTTGTCGGCTGGATAATCGTATTAGCTCTTGCGCTTTCTATCTTCCTCTGGCGGATTCCAGAAGAAATAATTCCGTTGCTGAGAGTAAATCATGCTGCTATTCGTATAAGCGAAACAAACATGCTTTTCGCAATCCCAGCTTGGATAATTTACCTAATACCTTCGATGTTGATTGCCTATGGAGTTTGGCGATTGGGATGTATGTTTCGATCATTTAAGCTCGGCAATTATTTCTCTGAAGAGAGTGTGAATCATCTACTGGTGTTTTCGCTTTGTGGATTTGTGGGCCAATTTTTTGCTCCCCTTTTTGATGCGTTGGCGGGGTTTGTTGCATCACTTAGCACGTCCGAAGCAAACTTTGACGTATATCTCAATATTGATGGTTTGGAGGGTGCCCAGTTATTAGCTTGGGCAACTTTTGTGACCGTTGCATGGATTCTTCGCGAGGGTATACGCCTTGCGAAAGAAAACGAGGAGTTTGTTTGAGCCATGGCAATCATAGTCAGATTGGATGAGATGCTTGCACGCCGAAAGAAACGTTCAAAAGAACTGGCAGATTACGTAGGCATCACAGAACAAAACATCTCGCTAATTAAGACAGGAAAAGTCAAGGGTATCCGATTTAACACACTCGAAAAGATGTGTGAATTCCTCGAATGCCAGCCTGGTGACGTTTTGGAGTTTATCCCAGAAGGAAAATAGCGGTGCTCGCTGTTTGGTGTTTGGGCTGGAAGTTCAAATTTTTGAATAGTTCGTATGCTTTGAAACTATCAAGAAAATCGAATCAAAATGTCCGCTATTAAACCCGTTTCATCTCTGGGCAGAATCCGAAGGATATTTAGGTACGATTGCAGGTCCTGTAAAGGCTGATACCAATGAAAACGAACTCTTGCTTGGTATAGGATTGTCTTATGACCTTTCGGAAAACTTTGAAATCAGGTAGGAGTATAACGAGTCTGATCATTTCAATTCGACTTCCATGGGCTTAAAATTTCGTTTTTAGATCAGCGAGAAGACTGGTTAAGCAAAGAGTTCTTATCTTCCATGAGGAACTTAATTCTAAAATCTTCCCTTATTGGCTTTTTAATTGGCACCGTGTTTTTCGCCATAGCACCTCTTGGCCTGGGCATATCTGTTATTGAAGTTTTTAGGCCAGTTCTCATCCCTGGTGTAGGCTTCATGCATATGATTGGGATAAATACGACTTATATAGCAACCCGTTTATGTGCTCTACTTCTAAACGGCCTGATTTACACAGCAGTGGTTTCAATTATTTTCGTTACGAAGTCGCGAGTAGCTAGAAAACCATAGAAAGATGACTATTTTTGGGGAAAAAGCAAAGATATTTTCAATCGGGATTTTGATTCTGACTATTCTAAACTTGACTGGGTGTTTTAAACTGCAGCGTGCAGCGTGCAGCGGGTTGTATCAATGTTGGAATTCTGGGATGTAAGGACAAAGTGGAAACACCACCACAGGGACCAGAAGCGTTCCCTGAGTTGAAAAGAGTTTCGGACAGTTAGTAAGTGACTGGCTAAACGAGGATAAGAATGAACTGTGAAGCTGTGGGTGCATTTGGTGAACTAGTTGGTGCTATAGCAGTTGTGGCAACTCTTTATCTATAACTTTGAAAATAGCTGTAAGCCTAATTGTGGCTGTTTTCGTAATGAATTTGTTTTCCAGATTATGATGAATTACGCTTTTGTAGCATGCGCCTCAATCTTTGTCAGTTTAACAGGGTGTGGCTCTTCGGAACACGTTCACGGATCTGAATCTGTGCAAGTAGAGTCAAATCAGTATCAGTCCGATGTCCCCTACTGGGTACCACTTATTGATCAATGCATGGCTAAGGGTGGGGAGAGAATAGCCTGTATCGAAAGCCTGCCATCCGAGGTTTTAACAGACTTGGAGCAGTGGGAGCGCAATCGCAATAGGGGTGCACTAATAAAAACAAGAAATGCGGATTTCGGAGTTAGTTCTGCAAAATAACAATAGATAATATGTCAGTTATGAAGCCGTTTTCAGCCCTCCGGCAACGTAGCGGGAATGTCAGCTTTTAAGTTACGATACCCTTAAAGCCGACATTCACAGCGCTCTTGGCTTTGACTGCAAATAAACCCAAAGCGGACTCCCAGCATCAATAGGTATGTGTATTTCACGAGCGTAATTTGGATCTGTAGGCGGAACTCGGTGAGGATATTCCTGTCAAAAACTGAGACACTACTTCACTTCTTCCTACTAATCGCTAATCTCGATTTTATATGAGAAAAATCTTAGTAATTGCATTCACTCTCCTACCTCCATGGACGGTTTACGCACAGAGCTTGCAGAGCCGCATTACGACTGAAGTAGAACAGTTCTTTCCAGATCAGTTTATGGGAAGTGTATTGGTAGTCCAAGATGATGAGGTTCTTTATTCAGAGGAGTTTGGGTATTCGAATCTCGAACAGGAAACTGTCCTTAATCAAAATTCAATTTTCAGAATAGCGTCTTTAACCAAGCAGTTTACAGCTGTCGCTATACTGCTGCTTGAGCAAGAAGGTGCTTTAAACACAGAGGATTCGATAACTACGCACATCCAGGGCTTGCCTGCCATTCTTTCTGAAGTAACTCTGCTCCAACTTTTGTCCCACACGTCCGGCATATCCGATATTCCGAATTCTGCTTTTAATTCCGACGGCAATAGAGCGTTAGAGTTAACGGAACTCCAGCTAGAATCCATAGCGCTTGAATCACTCCCTGAGAAGCGGGCCAGGTACAGTAATACAGGATACCACCTATTAGGTGAAGTTGTTGAAGCTGTAAGCGGGATGACTTATTCAGAGTTCATTTCAAAAAAGCTTCTCGAATCCTTGCAACTTGAGCAAACTGGGGTTTTCCCAACTATTCCTGAGAATTTAGCAACTGGCTATTTCCCGGACGGTGGGGAAATGATTAAGCAGGAAAATTCCGTTACTGAAATTCGAGGACCAAATTCCTCAGGAGGGATGTATTCGACCGCGGCGGATTTAGTATCCTGGACAGATGCGCTGTTTGGCGGGGAGGTGCTATCTGAAACTTCGATGGAAAAACTAATAACAATCCAACAGGGTTCTTATGCATTAGGCTTGGCTGTCAGCAATGAAAATGGGAGGCAGAGGATATACCATACTGGTGCACTTTTCGGTTTCTCGGCTTCCCTTTCCTATTATCCCGAGAGAGATCTGACCATTGTCGTACTATCAAACGTCAATGGAAAACCCGATGGTGATGATGCCGAAATAATCGCCAAGAGCATTGAATACACACTCTACGGAGATAATGTTCTCTTTCCTTCTCAGACTACGGAGATAGAGTTACCAGAATCAGTGTTCGCCAGTTTTGTCGGCGAATACTCGATCCAACCACAGGGCGGGCTAAGAATTTCCCAGGATAATGATCGTTTGGTACTGCAGTTTTCAGGCGACCGCAATAGATATACACTCCTGCCACTTTCAGAAAACACTTTCCATTTCGGTATTCCTTTTATTCACTACGAATTCCTACAAAACGAGGCTGGAATTTATTCCTCTCTAGTACTTCATCAAAGGGGCAATGAGTTCGAATTTGTACGTCAGTAGTAATCTAAACGTCCGCTTGGAGGCTGCGGTCGTTCCCGGAGGTCGGAGCTAGGCCGCCTATTAAACACAAAACTGACCTTCGTGGCTAAGCAGCATCGCTTAGGGTACCAGATTCAGCCGACTGCGTTATCGACAAGTAGAGCGATGCAAAAGACGCCTTTAACCACATGACAGCTGGAAAGATTCCGACAATCAGCAGCAGCAGACCACCGATTACAATAGGTATCGCCAGCATCCCAAGGCCGAGAATCTTTAGAACATGGCCTTCCGTAATCCGCCAGCTTGCTTCAACAGCTTCAACCGGATCGAGCCCTTCGTCCATCACCAGATACGAAACAAATGCTAGCCGGCAGGCTACGTAGATCCCTGGAGCAACCAGCAACAACAACGAAATTCCTATCAAACCGACCAGCAGTAACGCGGCCAGTATAATGTTAGTGTACTTGTCCACGCCTTCGCGGAAGCCCGAAATGATCAAGTTTATTTTTACTTCACCGTCTCGAACGCCACGAAGAAACACCAAGTCGGCACCAAAATTGAAAACCGAATAAACGAGCAGACCCCAGGCTAGAATGATGATGCCGGCCGTCGGCGAACTATCCCACATGTTCTCGTTATCCAGCGGTGCATGAATGATTCCCTCCACCAGCACGCTGAGAAAGAACACCAGGAAGTTGCCTTTTATGCTACGCCACCCGTTGCCCAAGGCATTCAATGTGCCGGGTTCGTTGAATTTTTGCTCAGTTTCATTCATAAGAAATCCTCCGTCAGGAGGGTAAATGTAGCCGGGTAAGTGGCGTTCAAACAGCTACTTTAGTAGGAATTTGGCGATTACTACTTTGGTAGGGAGGTAAAATCAGATCCGAGTGCTATATTTGGCCTGTCATTTCAAGGGAGCTTGCTTATTCCATGGATTTCAGCGGCTTGATACTTTGGTTTTCTTTCGTTTTCTGCCTGTCTCTCACGGTAACCGGAATCCTGCTGGTATTCAGGGTAGAGAGGGGTAAAAGAACGCCGGCACTTCAATTCCTACAGTATGCTATCCTGTTCTTCTACGTATTCGGTTATTACGGCCCTTGGAGCAGGCTACTGCTTCCACTGTTTCTCGAGCAGATTGCCATTGAATCCGTTCTCAACCTGGTGTCTCTGCTTGCACTGCCTTTTTACCTGGTCAGCCAATCCATGTTGGTATTGTGGGTCAATAGAACACTGACCACCCCATCCCCTCTATACATTGCTCTGCCGCTCGCCTTGTCTGCCCTGGCCGTTTTTCTTTTTACGGTTGTAAGTGGAGTCGGAACAGGTGAAAGTTTGGGGCTTATCGCTGTTATTGGAATGGCAATCAATATATCGCTAGCGCTTATCCTTACGATGCAGAAAAATTCCCAATTAAATTTGGCCGGACAACACTCGTCAGTAGCTGTATTGGTTGGAGTAAGTATTCTGTATTTATCATCACTCAGCCAGTTGTCTGCACTGGACTATTTTGGTGAAATATTCGTTTTCCTGTTATACCTACTACACACTTTGTTAGTAGGGATTTACATATATTGCGTCGAATTGGTACAACATCCACATTCGTTTGATGATTTTAACCGAAGGTTTGGAATTACGCGCCGGGAAGCTGATGTGATTTGTGGAATTTATTCGGGAAAGACCAATCAGGAAATTGCTAGCGAACTTTTCATTAGTCTACAGACCGTGAAAGACCATGCGTCAAGAGTTTACCAAAAGGTCGGCGTGCGAAACCGGGCGCAGCTAACAGCTCTATTACGAAGCCTTGAAACCTCTTGATGGCCTGATTTCGCATCAGAAATTGATCGTACTTAGGGTGATTCCAGGAGCCTGCCCTGACTTCCGTTTCTAAACCCAAAGCGGTCGAGCTGTATCCTGCCTGATATGCTACATTTGGAAATTAGTCGAAGTGTTCTTTAGAAGGTATTTCAATGTGCAAATTAAAATATCAAGTTTTTGGAACTTTGGTTATGTTTTTCACTTTGGCGAACGGCTCTTTGTCTCACCATGCGATCAGTGAAGACATGAACATAGATAATCCCGTTCAACTTCAAGGAAAAATCATAAGGGTTGAATGGATCAATCCTCACGTATACATCCATTTCCAGATTCAAAATTCCTATGGTGTCAATCAAACATGGCTTGTGCAAGCAGACACTCCGAACGGATTGCTAAGACGAGGATTAAACAGAACAACTCTGAGCGCAGTAACCGAATCAAATGGACCAGTGTTGACTATACCACCTAGCAATGCACAACCTAGTAACTCTGCCCCTTCCATAAGTATCGTTGTTTTCCAAACCAAAGATAAAAGCTGTATGCCTGATTGTATGGGTTACGGATACACAATTACTGATCCAAACGGTCGCACGAGTATCCTTAATCAGAAAGTGTACGATCTATCATCTGAATTGAAATTTGGGCAATAGTTCTTATCCCAATAGAATTGGGTCAGAGTAAAAATACAGTAGTCAAAATGTCTGCTATGAAGCCGAGGTTGTGTGAAAACGTAGCGCAAAATATACTCAAAAATCGTCCGTTAGGAGCCAGTTCTAATGAAACAATACATCGAAGAAGACAACCGTAGTCAACAAGCGATGTTCCCCGAGAGCTTGGATGATTATATCGCTCAAGACAGCCAAGTTCGGGTGATTGATGCCTTCGTTGATGAATTGCCGCTAGATGCTCTGGGTTTCGAACGAGCGGTGCCAGAAGCCACAGGCCGTCCTGCCTATCGACCCACTACGTTATTGAAGATTTACCTTTACGGCTATATCAATCGAATTCAATCCAGTCGACGTCTTGAGCGAGAAACCCAACGGAACGTGGAACTGATGTGGCTGGTTGGTCGTCTGCAGCCAGACTTTAAGACAATCGCCGATTTTCGCAAAGATAACCGCAAAGCAATCCAGAATACCTGTAGACATTTTGTGGAACTGTGTCGGCAACAGGACTTTTTCAAGCAGGCAGTAGTCGCTATTGATGGCAGTAAATTCAAAGCAGTCAACAACGTTTCCAAGAACCATACCCGAGGAATCCTCAAGCGACGAATAGCGCGCACAGAAGAGCACGTTGCCAACTATCTGTCCAAACTTGATGAAGCGGACTTAGACGAACCATCGGCCTCAGACACCGAATTGGCAGACTTAAAGGAAAAACTCAGCTCGTTACGGGAATCGTTGGAAGCCTTAAAGAGAAGAGAACAACAGGTGCTAGCGCACCCGGACAAGCAAATATCAGAGACCGATAAAGACGCTCGGTTAATGAAGCAGGGAGCAAAGGGGTTGCTGGTGGGATACAACCTGCAAACGGCGGTGGATACCCATCACAAGCTAATCGTGGCGCATGAACTGACGAACTCACCGACAGACCGAGGGCAATTGCTACCTGTGGCTAAAAAGATTAAGCAGGCGCTACGCTGTGACGAGATGACGGTACTGGCTGATCGGGGTTACTACAGTGGCCTGGACATGAAGTCATGCCACGAGTTAGGCATTAAAACACTGGTACCAAAGTCATCGACATCAGGCAACAAAGCGGCGGGGTTGTACGATCGAGCTGATTTTAAGTACGACGCTGAGCAGGATCAGTACGTTTGTCCCGCAAACGAAATATTACCTCGACGCGGTAGAAGTCTTGAAGACGGAAGAAACATCGATACTTACTATGCCTCTGCAACACTATGCAGAGATTGCAAACTCAAGACAAAGTGCACGCGCGGAAAGGAGCGTCGAGTCAGAAGATGGGAGCATGAAGCGCTGCTGGAATCCTTAGCTGAAGAGCTTCATGATTACCCGCGAGCGATGGCTGACCGGGCCTGTACAGTCGAACATCCATTCGGCACGCTAAAGCTCAACATGGGAACAACGCAGATTCTGATGAAGCGACTTGAGAATGTGCGGACTGAGATGAGTTTACATGTGTTGGCTTACAATATGAAACGAGCGATCAGTATCTTGGGAGTGCCCACGCTAATCAAAGCAATCAGGGAGCAGGCAAAGTCTGCCTGTTCATATATTAGGCACCTGTCAGGCATTGTGTGCGAATTTATGACTGGCAAGGCAGCGGGTGACAATCAGGTTTTACGTGCTTAGATGGGCTCACCAGCCTATCAATCTCAATATAGAACTGAAAAATGCAACATGAATTGGTTTTTTCTTTTCACACAACCTCAAGCCCGTTTCAGTAGTAGAGGCAGCTTAAGGCAACTTCCGTATATGGACTCCACCTATTTTACAACTCTAACTCTGCATAAAAATGTAATCGCGTCCGTATATACGGCTTCTCGTTGAGGAAGTTAACCTCTAGCCTTTGATGTGGGCGCACCTACCATCCTATTCGCTATGGTGGCCTCGCAGGGCTTTCGGAAGTTACAGGTTTCTGGCAGGTTGGTCTTACCTTTTATGCTGCGTTATCGTTGTGAAATTCTCTTCATCATTCTTTAGTCGATCTTCGATCTAAAGCATGGCTACAGTTACACCTATTCCACTTCTAAATATTCCACTAATTGTCCATCCAACGGTATAGTCCGATTGCGCGGAAGCATCTAGAGCCAACAAAGATAGTGGCAGTGAGAAAACTTTTACGAATGTTTTCATTGTGTTGCTCCTAAATTGTTTGGCAAATATGTGATGAATCGTTCGAGGCTTACCGCATGATTTTCAAGGTAAACTGGCTGCCATCACCCATTACGCTACTGACAGATAAGATGCCTCTATTCAGCCTTGCAAGTTGCCGAGAAAGACTTAGTCCGATCCCGCTTCCGCTATCCTTGGTTGTATAGAATGGTGTGAAGATGTTGTCGATAACGTCGCTGTCTATGCCGCAACCGTTGTCCGTCACTTTGATGGCGACTTTCCCGTCAGATTGACACGTCGCTTCTAACATTACTTTCTTATCTTGCTTTTCAGCAACAGCGTCAAAGGCATTGCTCAATAGGTTCAGCAGGACTTGTTCAAGCAGGTGCTCGTCAGCGTTTACCCATAAACCCGGAGGAGTGGCAGTTTGCTGAAATCGAATATCACATTCACCAACTTCATCCGCGACCAATCGTTCTATACGATTGAACAATTCGGCGATTGAAACTTTTGCGAAGGTCGGTTTGGGTAGATTGCTGAGGCTTCGGTAGCTGTCTACAAACTCCATCAAACCCTTGCTGCGGGAGGTGATGGCGTTGATGCTTTGATGTAAATCGCGGAATTGTTCGGATTCCTCGTCCTGCAATTGCTCCAGTGATATCTTGTCAGACACAAGGGATTCGATGTATTGGCTTAGGGAAACTATGGGTGTCATCGAGTTCATGATTTCGTGGGTAAGCACCTTAATCAGTTTCTGCCAGCTTTCAACTTCCCGCTCATCCAAGGCGCCTTTAATATTTTTCATTGAGACCAACTTGAAATTGCGATCCAGAAGGGTGAACTCTGTGGCGCTAAGGATCAGTTGGTTCAATTCGCCTTCCAGGACTGTTTTTAGCAGGCGGTTTTCTCCAGGACGGATATGCCGCAACTCACTGGCCATCTCTGGATTGATGTTAGCCAGTACATTGATGCTGGGGATGTATTTTTTGTTTAATAATTGGGTCGTTGCTTTGTTGGAAAATTCGATTTTCCCTTCACTGTCAAAGCAGATCAGAGCCGAATCCACATGTTCAACCACCTTTTGCAGGTATTGAGATTGAGCAGAGCGATCCGCTGTTAGCTTTTGATACTTGGAAAGCAATGTTTTCTGCGCATTGACAAATGTTTGGGCAGCGAATGCCTGATTGGATGCGCCGCTTGTAGAAGTAAAATCACCATAGGTGATATTGCTGAGAAACTGGGCGAAGTCCCGGTTGCTTTTTTCTACCATTCGGATGATGTTGATAGTAACAACAACGATAATCAAAAAACTGATGGTCGGTGTGCCTATCCATTCAGTGCTGATTACGCTATAGCAGAAAACGAATACAGCGAGCAGCAACAATAGAATCTGCAGGATAAGTTTGAAGTGCTGCGTGCGCAGGACGTTAGCTGGAAATTCCATACTTTTCCATCTTTCGATACAGAGTTGTGCGGCCCAGGCCCAGTGATTTAGCAACCTGTGTGAGATTGCCATTATGCTGGGTGATGGCACGCTTAATGGCTTTTTCTTCCAGGCGTGTAATATTGAGCTCTTCCCTGGATTCCTGATGGCTGTTCCGGTTGACTAGAATGTCTACCGCTTTGATGTTTTTGCCATCAGTAATTATTACGGCGCGCTCCAAGGCATGCTGCAATTCGCGAATGTTTCCAGGCCATTTATAGCTTTGTAGTTTCTTTATCTCAGCGGCGTCCAGGCGTACCGCTGGTTTGTTGTATTTCCTTGCGTAAAGTTCAATGTAGTGCTCCGCCAGCAAAGGTATGTCGGAAATTCTTTCTCGCAGTGGCGGCAGAGTGATTTCCACTGTGTTGATGCGATAGAGTAAATCCCTACGGAAACGTTGTTCGTCGTGGATTTCATCGTGATCGAGGTTGGTGGCGGAAATCAGCCTGATGTCGACCGGAATTTTGCGGTCGGAACCTACGCGAGTAATGCAATGGGATTCAAGGGCACCGAGCAACTTGGCCTGTAAAAGTAGACTTAAGTTGCCGATTTCGTCGAGGAAGAGGGTGCCTCCGTTTGCTACCTCAAATCGCCCAGCACGGTCTTCTCGAGCGTCAGTAAAGGCACCTTTCTTGTGCCCGAACATTTCCGATTCAAACAGCGATTCAGAAATGGCACCGAGATCAACACTGATCATCGGTGAGTCATGGCGTGCGGATTGGCGGTGTATTGCCCTGGCGACTAATTCCTTGCCGGTACCGTTCTCTCCGAGAATAAGTACGCTGGCTTCCGTGGCAGCGACTTTATCGATCAGTTCGAACACGTCGCGCATGGCCTTGGAGTCGCCGATTATCTGCCCAAAATCAGAGTCCAGTCTCTCATTGAGAGTCTTCTGGGTTTGTTCCAGCTTATCGATACGCTGTCGGGACTGGCTTAACTTCAAGCAAGTATTGACGGTGCTGATTAGTTTCTCGTTATCCCATGGTTTGACTAGAAAATCCGCTGCTCCTTGTTTGATGGCTTCTACGGCTAATTCGATTTCACCGTAGGCGGTAGCCATGATGACCTGGGTATGCGGTGATAGTTCTTTAATTTTCTGCAGCCAGTAGAATCCTTCTTCACCACTTGTGAGGCCTCGTGTGAAGTTCATATCCAACAGAACTACATCAAACGTTTGCTGTTCGAATAGGTCGGCGATTTCACTGGGGTTGAAGAGGCAGGTGACTCGGTGGTGTTGGTTCTTAAGCACTAGTTCCGCTGTCAACAACACATCCCGGTCGTCATCCACGACCAGCACGCTGCTGGTAGATATTTGGTCACTCATTGGCCTTCCTCAGCTGCACTATTGCCTGTTCGATTGCGCGATATTCGGAGGGCCTCTAATGCTAGGCGTAATTGTTTCATAATGGAACAGCTAAGGTCATTTGGAATCGCCTAGGCAAATGTTATTGTCTCTCAACCTATTGAAAGTAAGAGAGAAAAACAGATTTTAGGTTGTTCGTAATCTAGTATTCAGATCAGAAAATCTGCTTACATAAACTAAAGAGCAATTTCAGCGCCATCTTGCTAAATTCAGCGTATGCCGCGAGTTTCGGGAGTAGTAGATGCTGGTACTGTGGATGCGATGCCTAATAGAGACTAGAGTGTTTCACATTGACACAACACTTCTGTTTCGACCTGAAACAATGGCCCATAAGAATCAATTATCTATTCACTAACCTTATGAAATTCTTCGTAAAACTATGTTGGTATGACTATTGCGAATCATAAGTGATATTTGAAAACAAGGATCCAGCATGATTATTAAAACCGAAAGCCTGTCGAAATTGTTTCGAACTGACGAAGTTGAGACAACCGCTTTGGATGAGGTAGACCTCACCATTGAAGAAGGCGAGTTTACGTCTATTATGGGACCTTCAGGCTGTGGTAAGTCGACGCTGTTACACATACTTGGTCTGATCGACAATCCGGATGGGGGCAAATACTGGTTTCTTGATGAAGAAGTCTCTCGCTACAGTGAGCGCCAGAGGGCCAACCTTCGCAAGGAAAATATTGGTTTCGTGTTTCAAAGTTTTAATCTGATAGACGAACTCACAGTCCACGAAAACGTAGAGCTTCCGCTTATCTATACAAAGACCCCTGAAAGCGTTCGCAAGGCCAAAGTGACGGAAGTCTTGGAAAGGATGAATATGGCTCATCGCATGAAGCACTTCCCGCAGCAACTATCGGGAGGACAACAACAACGAGTAGCGGTGGCTCGCGCTATAGTCAATCAGCCGAACCTGATTCTGGCAGACGAACCAACAGGTAATTTAGACAGCGAACATGGCGAAGAAGTGATGAAAATTCTTTCCTCGCTCAACGATGAGGGAACAACCATAGTTATGGTAACTCACTCGAATGAGGATGCATCGGTTGGCAAGCGAATTGTGCGAATGCTGGATGGGCGCATTATCACTGAAATGGCGAGTAATGAGGCCGCTGCATTCGCCTGACTGAATTGCTGTGTACCGGTCTGAATAGAATGTCGCAGACACTCTAAAAGCAACACAGGCATACGACGTATGGCCATGGACCGAAGGATAGAAAAACAGCCTCGTCCCTTGTGGCAATGGGGATTGGTCGTTGTGTCGGTTGCAGGTCTGGCATGGTTCATTTATGAGTTGTTGGCAGACGCTTCTATCCGTACCTACCGTGCACCGAAGGAGCAGTTGATTGTTTCTACTGTTGAGTATGGTGCCTTTGAAGACCTGATACCGATTCGGGGCACGATTCAACCTTTGAACACTGTCTACTTGGATGCGATTAACGGTGGCGTCGTGGAAAGAATACTCGTGGAAGAGGGTAGCTTCGTCGAGGCCGACCAGGAGCTTTTGCAACTAAGTAATACTAACTTGCGTCTGAATGCTGCTCAGAATGACACCAGCATCACTGAGCAACTCAATTTCCTTGGCAATATTTCCAACAACCTGGAAACTGAAAAATTACGTATCGAGCGCGATATTCTGGATATCGAGTACCGCATTACTGTACTTGAGCGTCAAAAAAAGCGCTTCGATCAGCTCGTCGATAGCAGCCTTATTTCTCAGGAAGAATATGAAGCTGTACTAGATGAGCTATGGTACCAACGCAAGGTTCTGGCCAATACTCTGTCCAGGCAGGACTTAGGAGAAAAGATTCGTGAGGAAAGGTTACAGCAGATCGCTGAGCAAACCCAGAAGCTGCAAGAAAACTTGAAAGTGTCGCAAAGCAGTTTCGAAAGCCTGCTGGTGAGGGCACCCATTAGTGGGCAATTGACCTCGCTGCCCGTAGAGATCGGTGAGAGCAAGATGTCAGGCGAGCGCCTTGGGCAGATTGACTCAGTGGATCAATATAAGGTGGTTGCCCAAATTGATGAGTATTACGTTTCTAGAGTAGCCCAAGGGCAGACTGCACAATTCACTTTGGCAGGAGACGAATACAACGCTCGCGCAATCAAAGTGTATCCGGAAATCACTGACGGTACTTTTACAGTAGACCTCGCGTTTACACACGGAGTCCCAGAGAATATTCGTCGTGGACAAGCCCTGCAAATGGAACTGACGCTGGGTAATCCAGTGCAATCGTTGCTGCTGCCACTCGGTAGTTTTGTTCAAGACACTGGAGGCAACTGGGTATTTGTACTAGATGAAAATGACGACTATGCCTATCGGCGGGACATCGAAGCGGGCCGACGTAACAATCGATTTATTGAAGTGCGATCTGGCTTGAAGCAGGGCGATAGAGTGATCACGTCAGGTTATTCTGCAATGCAGGAAGTGGAGCGAATCGCGCTTGATGAATAGCATAGAGGGGTTATCAACTAGTCGCCGGGTGAGAAATCAAAGCCACTGCTCGTATGGCGGAGTAACTTAACAGTGATTATCAATCTGCTGAGAGTACCCTTTAGAAATTTATACAAGGATGGGCTCTATTCCATACTCAATCTTGCCGGACTGGCGATTAGTTTTAGTTGCTTCCTGATAATTTTTTTATATCTCAATAGCGAGCTTAGCTACGATCGGCATTTTCAGGATCACGACAGGATTTACCGGCTGACCTCTGAATGGGATATTGCAGGAAACCGAACGCGCCACGCAAGAGTCGGTACTCAGATTGGACCATTGCTTGCTCAGGACTATGCTCAATTTGAGGATTTTGGGCGTCTTAGTCCTTTTAGCGGAAATGGAATGTTGGTTATTAACAACAATGTCAGTGTTTTCTGGGACATTGAAGAAGGATTTTATGGGGCAGATAACAGCATAATTGATATTTTCAACCTGGATGTTCTTTCTGGAAATTCCGAGACGGCTCTGACAGAGCCGCGCAGTATTGCTATCAGTGAAAGCTTGGCAAAAGTTCATTTCGGCGACGAAGACCCGGTAGGGCAAACCCTGGGAATTCAGAGCTCGGCTAATACATACACGGTCGTTCTGGTATTTGCGGATTTGCCAAGAAACACTTCTCATCGTTTCAATATGCTGTTTTCCAATAATCAGCTAACGCTGTCCCCCCCTCCGGAGATGTATTTTGAACTTGGTATAGCAAGTCCTTTCAGTCATACTTTTTTTCGCCTTTCCGCCGAATACGATCCCGGAAACTTCCATGAAATATCCGGGGAATTCTTCAATCGACATGTTAATGAAAGAGCACAACAGGTTTATTCAGGGCAAAGTCCAAGACTGGAATTACAACTGCAGCCACTGAGCGCCATCCATTTATCCCCGGCTCTTGAGAGTGACGTGCCCAAAGGAAGTCCTGTCACCCTTTATGCGCTTTTTGGGATTGTGGTTTTTATTCTGGGAGTTGCCAGTATCAATTACATGAACTTGTCTACTGCCCGTTTTGCGAAGCGGGCCAAGGAAATCGGAGTGCGTCGTACTTTAGGCGCTGGAAGGAGGGCAGTTGTTGGTCAGTTTCTAATTGAGGGAGTATGGTTCTCCCTGCTGGCATTATTGATCGGTATCGTTATTGCGGAAGTGTTGTTCTCAACAGCGATAGATCGCACATTGTTAGGTCACGACTTGTCAGTGTTTATGGGTAACGACACCTCGTTGCTAATACTACTAGTATTGGTAGGCATCGCCATAGGTTTGATTTCTGGTGCCTATCCTGCATTCTATTTTTCTGTTGTAAAGCCGGTAAACCTGTTTAGGCCGATAGTGAAGATTTCCGGATTCGGTATCAACCTACGGAGTATTTTTATCGGATTGCAAATGCTGGTGTCGATTGGCGTTATCGCCGGTGCAATGATTATGTACCAGCAGGTCAGTTTCATGAAAAACCGACCTTTAGGCTTCGAGAAAGAAAACAAATTGGTAGTTAAGGTCAATGTCATTGCCAATGGCACTGACTATCGCACTGTGATGACTGAATTATCTCGGCATCCGGACATTTTCCGTGTCACTATGGCTGATGAGATTCCAGGAACGCCGGCGTATGGTGAGTCAGTGCTCATGCAAGATGACAATGGGCAAGAGATAAATATCTTTGTTGAAACTTATAATGTCGATGAGAATTATCTTGAGACCCTTTCTATACCTTTGGTTAACGGTCGGAGTTTTCCTCCAGGAAACAGATCGTTAGAGAACAGTAGTATCCGCCCTTACCTGGTGAATGAATCCCTAGTAAATCAGATGGGTTGGGCTGATCCAATTGGCAAAGAAATAGTTACCCCTACGGATGGTACAAAGGGAGAGGTAGTGGGTGTATTTGCTGACTACAACTTCTCTTCGCTGCATGATGATATTCGCCCGCAGGTCATTGGTTTTTTCTACGACAATTGGCGCTGGCAGCGTTACTTGGTGATTGACATTAATCCGAACAAGATTCAAGACATACTCGGATACGTGGAAACATCGTTGGCCACGCTTATGCCGGAAACACCGTTTGACTACAGCTTTCTTGACGAAACGCTAAATGGCTTATATGCCGATGAACAAAATCAAACACTGCTTGCTCTTGTGGGTTCAGTAGTGTGCATTGTCATTGCTATGTTGGGATTGTTTGGGCTTATCGCTTTTACCATCGACCAAAAAACCAAGGAAATAGGTATAAGGAGAGTGCTGGGAGGATCTGTTGCGCGGATACTGGCAGCCATGTTTAAAGGAATTTTTGCCCTGATAATTGTCGCGGCAATCGTGGCATCGGTTATGGTTTTTTATGCCCTGAATATCTGGCTGGAAGGATTCGCCTATCGTATTTCGATCAACCCGATGACATTTGCAGTAGCTATGATATTAGTACTTATGGTCTCGGCACTGACCGTGGCTATTCAATCCATCAAGGTGGCTAGAGATAATCCGGCGAATTCACTGCGTTATAAATAGGTGAGGGCAAGTATGGGTTCTGGCTCAGGACCTCTTACAAGCTATCTAATCTGATCGGATATATGCCTAAACCAAGAGTATGTCTCGAACTATGTTCCGTATCTACCTACTTCTAGCTTTGAGGAAACTCAAAAACGAGACGCTCTATAGCCTCATTAGTATCTTCAGTCTCGCGGTCGGATTGGCAGGTTTTTTCATAATCCTGCTCTATGCGCAGAGCGAGCTGACCTACGATCGACATCATGTCAATCATGATCGAATTATCAGAGTGATTTCTCACTCTGATTTTACCGATAGGGTGGCAATGTTGGGTGATAGAGTCGCTCCCTTGCTGTTAGCTGATAATCCCCAGCTTGGTCAGCACGTGCGTATTCGCACTCTCAATGAAACTATGGTTGCGCGCGAGCAGCTTATTGAGAGTTGGTCTAGCGTGTATCTTGTCGATCCCAACATTTTCGACGTTTTTACTCATGACATTGTATTTGGTGATCCCACTACGGCGTTAGAGGACCTTTACTCGATAGCAATCAGCCGGTCCTTTGCCGAAACCTATTTCGGTAACGACAATCCAATAGGCGAAGTACTGGAAGCTGATGGCTACCTCTACACAGTAACCCTTGTTTTTGAGGATTTTCCGGAGAATACGCACTTACGCTACGACGCATTGATACCGCAAGCCATGATGGATGTGTTTAACCCCGAAAATTCTGAACGGTCGTATTTGATTGAAGGCATGCTTGGAGCCTCAACATACACCTATTTTATGGTTGAGGAAGAGTTTAAACTGGATACCTTTGAGACTATTTCTGAGCAATATTATGAGAACCACCATGCTGAACGCTTTCAACCACTTGGTGCTTTTGAGCTGGTCGCTCAGCCGCTGCTGGACATTCATTTCGGGGAGCTTCTTGCGAGCGACCGACCTCAAGGCAACATTTTCTATATATATGCATTGCTCGGTGTCGGGTTTTTCTTGTTAGCTACGGCTTGTATCAACTACATCAATCTAACTACTGCACGCAGTGCCAGGCGCCGACGTGAGATTGGATTGCAGAAAGTGTTAGGCGCGGATCGCCGACAGCTTATTTCTCAACATCTTGGCGAAGCAATCACATTCACGTTTATTGCCATGTGCATAGGAGGATTATTTGCTTTGTTTATGTTGGAGTTTGGTTTACTAGTTTCTATGCTGGCCAAGAGCGAGCTAATCGGAGGAATGACCAAGCCAATGTTCCTTTTTCTAGTAATCGGGATTGGTTGTATGGTTAGTCTCCTATCGGGGCTTTATCCGGCTTTGCAATTGAGCCGTGGTACTCCAATTACGGCTCTTAAAGATTCAAGTGGTGCGTCTGTTGGGTTCTACTCAATACGAAATATGCTGGTATTGATGCAGATTGCCATAGCGATTCTAGTCCTAGGTTGCACTTTTGGCCTGAACAATCAGATTCAATTTATGATCGACAAGCCCTTGGGCTTCGACGAAGAGAATCAAGTACTCATTACCCTTCGTGGTATAGATACCATTGGCCAGATACCGGTGATCAGTAATGAACTAAGAGCGAATCCCGGAATCATTAATGTCTCATCAATGTGGTACCCACCGGGTTCTGGGAGTGCCAATACTAGTACCGGCGTTGAGATGAGCGATGGGACTGAGGTTCAGTTGGGGCTAGAAGCAATTCGCGTAGGACAAGACTATTTGAAAACGATGGGAATACAGCTTCTTGTCGGGAGGGACCTGCCTGAACAAATTACAACCGATCCGCTACCAATTTTAGTGAACAATGCTCTTGTTGAAAGAATGGAATGGGAAGAGCCTCTTGGCAAACGTGTAGGCAACGGTGAAGTCATAGGAGTCGTGGAGGATTTTCATTTCTCGCCATTGACCGAACAAATACAGCCCTTGATTATTCGGCCAGTAGTTGATGATTTCTCACGGTTATTTCCAATACGAGCAAATAGAGCAGAAAGGTCGCTAATTGTAAATATAAGTGGCGCAGAAGTAGGCCAGAGTCTGAGATTCATTGAAGAGACGATACGGAGATTTGATTCTGATTATCTTCATGATCCTGAATTTCTGGATGATCGGCTAGGAAGGCTCTATGAAACTGAATCGAACATGGCTCGCCTCGTGGCAGTCTTCGCAGGGCTTAATATCGTGGTTTCGATAGTAGGATTGCTTGGATTAACCACATACGTCACGGAGCAACGAAGCAAAGAGATTGGAATTCGCAAAGTGCTTGGCGCATCAGAAATACAAATTCTGAATCTTTTTTTGCGCCATCTTGCACTACTATTGCTGGTAGCTGTTATACCAGCAAATATACTAAGTTTTATTCTGTTATCAGGCTGGATGGAGAATTTTGCCTATCGCGTCTCTTTAGGCGTATGGCCGTTTCTCTGGGCGACTTTGTTAGTAGTATTCGCAGCATTAGCAACCGTTGCAGCGAAGTCATTTGCTACTGCGCGGGTGAATCCAGTTGAGGTGTTGCGGTATGAATAGTTGTGGGCAGCTCTGAAGCATAACCACTTCAAAGATGAGGACCATTGTTCGAAAATTTGTTGGGTGGCTGCGGTTGGTTGCCAGATATTGTCACTTTACTTCTGCTTGATGGGCTAAAATCCAGCTCTGCCGCTGCCTTGATCACTTCCTTCATGGCTGCTATGTCTAGCTCAGCTTCTGCCAGCAGACGCTTTAGCCTGGCGGTCTCTTGCTCGAGTTCTCGTAGCCGCTTCGCTTCGGAGACCTCCATGCCCCCGTACTTGGATTTCCAGCGATAAATTGTGTTCTCAACAATGCCATGCTGTCTGGCCAGATCTGTCACTGACGTGCCCGCCTCGTGGGCTTTGAGAATTGAAATAATCTGCTCTTCGGTATAACGCTTGCGCTTCATCTTGGGACCTCCTTGGGGTCTGATTATAAGGAAATCCCACATTCAGGGTGGCTCGATTTGCGGGGGTACGGTCAGTCATCGAAACTCAATATATTCGAAAGGCATAATATTGATATAGCGAAAAGGTGTTCCTTTCATTCATATTATGGAGGGCATTCTCTTATCTTGTATTCTTGAAGAGGTATCCCAATGAAAGTAATGGAAATCCACACGGTCTGTCTGGAAAAGTGAGCCAATGGCTGGAAGTCCCTTAATCAAGCTTCGGGTCGGAAGCGATCGTATCAAAGGAGCTGTCGATGCATGGCTACTTCAAGAACCGATTTTGATCAACGTATCATGTGCAAGGCCTTTATAGTCATTCGGAGACAAGGGGACTTTTAGTACTTTGCCCGTACGAGCAATTTCGTGGTTCATATCAGCTGGTATAAACTGAACCGGTTTACCTGCCTCGTGAGCAGCAAGGATTTCGTCTTTGGCAATGGCATATCCACCTATCACCAAAAACTCGTCTCCGTTTTCTACATAAGCGACTGAAGTCGGGGAAAGACGATGTCTATCCGTTCTCCCGCCCCAGCAGGCATCTTCAAGAAAGAAAACGTAGTCCACGCTATCCGAGAGCTTGATGTGCTCCTCCAGTGCCAGCCAAGATACGATTCCCAATGTGGTAAATCCCAGCTCCTTTGCCACTGTGTAGGCAGCTCCGACACCACCCTGTGTAGCCCCGATTTGCACTATCCACTGGCCAGGGTCACGATTACTGAGTGCCTGACGTACAGCAGCGAGCATCAAGTCTGGTTCCTGGTAACCTGTATCAGCGTAGCCACTCAGTGCGAATACTTGTTTGCCAGTGCTCAGGATAAAGTCTCGAATATTGGTTGGGGGCACTTTTTCTAGGCACATCGATCGAGCACGACGACGCAATGTATCTGTAGCGGAATTGCAAGTCAGAGATTCGTTCCCTGATTGAACTAGCCAGGCTTTGATCATGAATCCTAAATGCAGGTTATCTTCTACTGAGGGTATTAGAGCACATGTTTTAGTGCTCTCTTAATGATCGGCGGACACGAATTTTCGAATGGAAATCTGATTATTTTTAGATTCCACACACCGTGGCAGGATATGTCGTCTACCAGTATATTCTAGCTGGTGGAATCTCAATTTGAATTTTGTGGGGTATTAAAGAGGGTACAGCCGATTTTATCTTTAACTTATTGATATTATTATCATAATGGTACCAGCGGGCGGACTCGAACCGCCACGCCCGTGAAGGCAATGGATTTTGAATCCATCGTGTCTACCAATTTCACCACGCTGGCACTTTACTGAGGATTTCCAGGGCCGCTTGTCGCCCAGACCGCTGGTCTGGCCGTGGCTCTTCTCAGTGCGGGAGAGTTTATAACACTAGCCCGGAATTTTCACCAGATCCCTGTCACGATTACCGGACACTGAGACTTCAAGTGCCGGGCAAATTTCTATACCCTTGCCATCCGTCCACTGATTGGACGGATGTTTGCCAACTTTTTCGGATCCTGGCCTTACTGTGCAGCTTACTGAATTCGACTACCAGCTACCTGAAGAACTGATCGCTTACCATCCCCCTGCCAATCGAGGTGACAGCAGATTGCTGTGCCTGAAGCGCACCGACGGTGAGGTCAGCCACCTGAGCTTCAGGCAGCTTCCGGATCTTCTCAATCCGGAAGACCTATTGGTTTTCAACAATACCCGCGTTATTCCCGCTCGTCTGTTCGGGCAGAAAGAATCCGGTGGCAAAGTTGAAGCGCTTATAGAGCGTATTCTTCCAGGGAACGAAGCACTGGCACAGGTTCGGGCCAGCAAGTCTCCCCGCATTGGCGGTGTGCTACTTTTCCCGAGTGTGACCAGAAGTGGCGCGTTCCTGACTGGTTTCGCTCCGGACGCAGCCATAACCAAAGCCACAGTAGTCGGTCGTGAGGACGATTTTTTCCATCTGCGGTTTGATTGCCAATCAGGCTTGGTGGATTTTCTGGAGCAGGTGGGTCATATGCCATTACCACCCTATATCAAGCGCGCAGACCAGTTGTCAGATCGGGAACGTTATCAGACTGTCTATGGGCAGGTGCCTGGAGCCGTGGCGGCACCGACAGCAGGGTTGCACTTCGACGAGGAGCTCCTGCGCAGCCTTGACGAAAAGGGTGTGCACAAAGCGTTCGTTACGTTACATGTGGGCGCTGGCACTTTTCAGCCGGTGCGGGTAGCAGATATTCGCGAGCACCGGATGCACTCTGAATGGTTGCAGGTGCCGGAATCGGTAGTACAGCAGATTCAGGAGTGCAGACAACGAAATGGGCGGGTGATAGCAGTCGGCACCACATCGGTGCGTAGTCTGGAAACAGCTGCGCAGGGGGGCGTCCTTGCGCCGTATGAAGGGGAAACCGATATCTTTATATATCCCGGCTTTGAGTTCCGGGTGGTCGATGCCATGATTACCAACTTTCACCTGCCTCAATCAACATTGCTGATGCTGGTAAGCGCTTTCGCTGAAAAAGAAAAGATACTTGGCGCCTATGAGCAGGCTGTCGCCGAAGGCTACCGGTTCTTCAGCTACGGCGATGCCATGTTTATCTACTGAATTTTCCAGAAAGTCTGCTATAATTCGCCGCTTTCAAATACTTACAATTTCTTTCTTTTCACAAGCAAAGGTCATCAAATCACATGAAAGCACCTGTCAGAGTTGCTGTTACCGGAGCAGCAGGACAAATCAGTTATTCACTTCTCTTTAGAATCGCCGCCGGCGAGATGCTGGGGCCGGATCAGCCGGTAATACTCCAGTGCCTGGAGATTACGCCCGCACTGGAGGCGCTGAAAGGTGTGGCCATGGAGCTTGAAGACTGCGCGTTTCCGCTGGTTGCAGGTATCGTTCAAACCGATGATGCAAACGTAGCGTTCAAAGATGCAGATTATTGTCTGCTTGTTGGTGCCCGCCCGCGCGGACCTGGAATGGAGCGCAAGGACCTGCTGGAAGCCAATGCAGCGATATTTTCAGCCCAGGGTAAGGCGATCAACGATCACGCCAGTCGCGGCGTCAAGGTGCTGGTAGTAGGCAATCCGGCGAATACCAATGCGCTGATCGCCTATCGTAATGCGCCGGACCTCGATCCTGGACAATTCACCGCCATGACCAGGCTGGATCATAATCGAGCGGTGGCGCAACTGGCGGGCAAAACCGGCAAACACAGTACGGAAATCGCAGGGGTCATCATCTGGGGTAATCACTCTGCCACCCAGTACCCGGATATTCATCATGCTACGGTAGCTGGCGAGCAGGCTATGGGTCTGGTGGACCAGGACTGGGTTGTTGCTGATTTTATTCCTACCGTCCAGCAACGCGGCGCGGCGATTATTAAAGCACGGGGATTGTCCAGTGCCGCTTCGGCGGCTAATGCAGCTATTGAGCATATGCGGGATTGGGCTTTGGGTACCGGCGGCAGTATAGTCAGTATGGGCATCCACAGTGACGGCAAATACGGTATCGCCGAGAGGCTGATCTATTCCTTTCCAGTCACCTGTGAAAATGGTCAATATCAGGTTGTTGAAGGATTGGAAATCAATGCTTTCAGTCAGGAACTGATGGACAAGACCCAGCAGGAACTGACGGAGGAAATGAACGCGGTTTCCCATTTGCTGCCTTGAGCTGCTGATCCCGGCTAAATAATCGAAAGCCATGTCATCCATGCGGGTGGCATGGCTTTTATTTTGTGCGTACCACCACGTCGAGGTGTCATGTCGGGGTTTTCTTGGTGCATAATCAAGACAAGCTTCGTGAGCGAGAATTTTTATGGCTACCGTCGTTGGGCCTGCAAAAAAACACCGATCTCTTCGTGACCATGCGGTTTCCCTGAGTCGCGGCAAGCAGTTCTGGTTATTTCAGGCCGGTGGTTGGACCATCTGGGTCGTCTTGCTGGTAATTCGCGATCTTACCTTCGTGCCGGCCGAGTACCTGCTGGGCCGGGTTACGGTTTATGTCATTTCGGCAATCATGGGTATTCTGCTTACCACAGGATTGCGTGGTCTTTACCGTCTGGTGTGGGAAAACTCCATAACAGTCAGGGCGGCAACGGTCATTTTGGGATCACTGGCTGTTTCAGCCATCTGGCAGCCATTCAATAACTACCTGGATTATGTCTCCTTCGGTGAATTTCTGCCCTTCGAAGACTTTCAGGTTGAGGACCTGTTCCGAGGCACCTTATCGGTGGCTTTTTTCACCATGTTGTTCTGGAGTGGACTCTATTTCTTTATCAAGTATTACCAGCTGTTCCAGCTGGAAAAGGAGAAGAGCCTGCGGTCTGAAGCTCTGGCCCAGGAAGCTCAGCTGCGAATGCTGCGTTATCAGCTGAATCCTCATTTCCTGTTTAACACGTTGAATGCTATTTCGACGCTGGTGCTGGACAAAGCTACCGATCAGGCCAATGAGATGCTGACCAAGTTGAGCAAGTTCCTGCGCTATTCGCTGGATCATTCGCCGCTGGATCGCGTTTCTCTGTCCCATGAACTTGAAACATCGAAGCTCTATCTCGATATAGAAAAGGTTCGGTTTGGAGAGCGAATGCAACTCGAAATAAATGTACGGGACGAGGCCTTGAATGCTCTGGTTCCAAGCATGCTATTGCAGCCCCTGATAGAGAACTCTATCAAACATGGCTTGTCCAAGTTGGAGCAGGGCGGCAAAATAACAATTACCGCCACAATTGATGAGCAAAACCTGGTGCTGACGATAGCAGATAATGGACCAGGCATACCGGAACCCATGCTTGGCGATTCGCTGGCCACATTCAAGGGTGTCGGCCTGGTGAATGTCCGAGAGCGATTGAAGGAAATGTACGGCTCAAATCAAAGTTTTACTTTTTCCAATCAGGAACCGTCGGGTTGTAAGGCAACGGTAGTCTTGCCTTACGAGACGGCCGAGAAATAGCCAGAGGGTTAACATGTTAAAAGCGTTGATAGTTGATGATGAAGAGTTAGCCTGCAAGGGCTTGAAGATGCGCCTTGATGAGAATGATCAGGTTGAGGTTGTGGGCATCTGCCGGAATGGAAGGGAAGCGCTGGCTGCCATCGTTGAGCATGAACCCGATCTGGTATTTCTTGATATCCAGATGCCCGGTATGACCGGCTTCGACGTAGTACGGGAAATTCAAGTTGATCTCATGCCATTGATTGTTTTTGTGACAGCTTACGATGCTTACGCAGTGGATGCTTTCAAGATTCATGCGGTGGACTACCTGTTGAAACCGGTCGAGGAAGAAAGATTGCGAGAAGCAGTGGAGCGGGCAGTTCAGACTAAGACACAGCTCAGTGCAATGGATGAGAAAAAGCGTCTGCTGGACATGGTGATAAGCATGACTGGCAAATCCGAAGTCGCTATCGGGGAGCTATTGACCAGCGACGAGCCGGAGTCGAGCACTCCAGATCGACTGGCTATCAAGGATGGTTCAACTACCACCTTTGTGCCGGTCAGGGATATCGACTGGATCGATGCTGCCGGTGACTACATGTGTATTCACGTGAAAGGCGAAACACATATTATGCGTACCACCATGAAAGAATTGGAATCCAAATTGGATCCTTCCATTTTTCAGCGGGTTCACAGATCCACAATAGTCAATCTGCAACGGGTGGAAAAGGTGTCGTCACATATCAATGGTGAATATCACCTGATTCTGAGTTGTGGGTCTTCCCTGAAGATGAGTCGATCTTACAAGGATAAGGTTAAACATTTTTTCCAGTAGTCTGCTATTGCGTGGATTACACGGACAGGTGGTTCAATGGCAATTCCGTAGAGCTGGTCACCTGGCGCATGATGAAACTGGAGTGCACGTCTGATACTCCTTTTATACGGGTAATTTTGTTCAGTAAGAATTCCTGGTAATACTCCATGTCTGGCACGATCACCTTGAGCAGATAGTCTGCCGACTGACCAGTAATCAGTGCGCATTCCACTACCTCCGGGAAGCTGGTTACCTGTCGTTCAAATTCCTCGAAACGGTCCGGAGTATGTCGGTCCATTGCGATCTGGATCAGGGCAGTGAGCTTGAGATCCAGTTTGGACGGATCTAGAAGGGTGACCCGGCGGGCGATTATGCCGCTTTCTTCCAGCTGCTTGACCCGCCTGGCACAAGGTGAAGGTGACAGGCCGATTTTGTCTGCCAGTTCGAGATTGGTAATGGTCCCATCCCTTTGCATTTCCCGCAAAATTTTCAGGTCTATCTTGTCTAGTTTCATGGTCCTATGGGCTCCAGGATAGGAAGCTTAGCGTTGTGGTTACCGATAATAATAGCGAATATCACTTATTTACAAGCTAAAAATAGTGATGAAAACCAAGAATAGCTGCATTTTGTGGAAAGTATGAGTAGAAAAACCATTCGCATTTCGTTACGCTACGTCACTATTCTTTAAATCATTGAGTAAGTCGAATACTCGAAACAGGACCAGGAACAAGACAATGTTTGACCATAGCAAATACCAGCCATTCCAGCCGATTGAGTTGCCAGATCGTAGCTGGCCAAATCAGGTCATCAAGCAGGCGCCGACCTGGTGCAGTGTTGATCTGCGAGATGGTAATCAGGCGCTTATCGAGCCAATGTCGGTCGCGCAGAAGAAAAAGATGTTTGCACTACTGGTGGAGGTGGGCTTCAAGGAAATAGAAGTGGGGTTCCCGGCCGCCTCCCAGCCGGACTTCGATTTTGTTCGCAGTCTGATTGAAGATGGTCTGATTCCCGACGATGTCACCATTCAGGTGTTGACGCAGGCACGGGACGAGCTGATCGAACGGACTTTTGAATCCCTGAAGGGAGCCCGTCGGGCGGTCCTGCATGTCTATAACTCGACATCCACGGTGCAGCGCCAGAAGGTATTCAAGACCGACAGAAGCGGCATTGTCGATATTGCCGTCAATGGTGCGGAAGTGGTCAAGCGTTGTGCCGGGCAGGCCCCGGAAACAGAATGGGTTTTCCAGTATTCACCGGAAAGCTTCACCGGGACCGAGATGGATTTCGCCGCAGAAGTTTGCAACGCAGTACTGGATGTCTGGCAGCCCACAACAGCAAATCCGGCAATTATCAATTTGCCGGCTACTGTCGAGATGGCGACTCCTAATGTATATGCCGATCAAATAGAGTGGTTTAGTCGTCATATAAACAATCGTGATGCTGTGATCATCAGTCTGCATACTCATAATGATCGAGGTTGTGCGGTAGCAGCTGCGGAGCTCGCCGTCATGGCCGGTGCCCAGCGTGTTGAGGGCACACTGTTGGGGAATGGAGAGCGCACCGGCAATATGGATATCGTGGTAATGGCCATGAATCTGTACAGCCAGGGTATCGACCCTGAATTGGATCTTCGGGACATGGACCGCATTGTTTCCGTGGTGCGGGAATGTACCCAGATCGATGTGCATCCCCGCCAGCCTTACAGTGGCGATCTGGTCTTTACCGCTTTCTCCGGCAGCCACCAGGACGCCATTAAAAAGTGCCTGGACATGTATACCGAAGGGGAGGCCTGGGAGATTGCCTATCTGCCTATTGATCCCCGTGATCTTGGCCGAACCTACCAGGATGTGATTCGGGTTAACAGTCAGTCCGGCAAGGGTGGTGTGGCTTACGTGCTGGCCAACAAGTTTGGCTTCGAATTGCCGCGCTGGTTGCAGATTGAGTTCAGTCGTGTGGTGCAGAAAGAAGCGGAAGTTACCGGGCAGGAAATTCAGCCCGATGAAATCTGGCAGTTGTTTAATGCCCACTATATGAATAATGCCAAAGTACTGAGCCTGGAAAATTTCAGTATCGAAAAAGCAGAAGGAAGGGAAACTTTCAATGCGAAAATCGATTATTACGGCAGAGATATTGATATAAGGGGTGAAGGCGACGGAGTATTGGATGCCTTTATCGAAGCCTTGCGCTCCACCATCAAGCTGGATATTGAAGTGCTGGACTATGGCGAGCATGCACTGGGGCAAGGCGCTGATGCCGAAGCTGTTACCTACATCCAGTTGAAATGTGACGGTAAACGATACACTGGCGTTGCCATTAGCAAGGATATCATTTCCTCATCACTGAACGCGCTGATGAGCGCGGTCAGTGAATTACTGGCAAGCCAGGCAGACCAGGCTGCTGCCTGATAACGGAATTCAGTTCCGGCTTAACCAGGCCGACAGCAATTTCCAGCTCAAAAGGCAGGATAATTGGCGATCGTCCTGGCTACCCCTACCCGAGGCCAGTTGCCGGAGCTGACAGCCGTCCATGAACAAGCTGATTGTGTTTGCATCATTAACATCATTCCTGTCCGGCCTGTTCGGTACCAGTTGGGAGTCCGTCGACAATACTATTACGGAGGACTTTCCAACTGTCAGGTCGATATCCACACAAGTGCTGCAGCATCGCCTGAGAAATCCTACTGTAGCACCAGTCGTGATTGATGTTCGAGCGCCTGAGGAATTTGCTGTCAGCTACCTCCCTACTGCTATCAACCTGACTTCAGTGACTGAGATAGCCGAGCGATTTCCGGATAAGCAGGCTGAAATCGTTTTGTACTGTTCGGTAGGCTATCGGTCGGCTGTGCTGGCGGAGCAGATGGTGGGGATGGGCTACACCAAGGTGCGGAACCTGCATCACTCTTTGTTCGAGTGGGCCAATAACGGATACCCGATGATTAACAGCGAGGGTGCCACGCGTTATGTGCATCCTTATAATCGCCGCTGGGGCAAGCTGCTGCGTCGCGATCTCCATAGGACTTCTGCGGAAAATTGAGTTCTGCGCCTGCCTTGTTTGAATTGGTGAACCGGAACGCAAACTATTCGAGCACTTCCTGCGACTAATACCCAATAGTCACCCACAGGGTAATTGATGGCTTTCATAGACGAAGATGAATCCCTCGTTGCAGCTGCGCTGGCAGGTTCAACACCTGCCTGGGAAAAGCTGGTGCGCCGTTACGAAAGTCGGATCTATAACTATGGGTTGCGACTGACCGGCAACGGCAGTGACGCCATGGATCTGACTCAGGACGTGTTCCTGGGCGTATTCAGAAATCTGCATCGATTCCGCGGCGACGCTCGGTTCAGCAGCTGGATTTTCCGGATAGCACACAACAAGGCCATGGATCTGAACCGGCGCAAGGCACTGCTGCAGGGGCAGAGTTTCAATAACGAAGAAAGTCAGGATTTTGCATCCCGAATAGCAGATCCGAATCGCGCCGCGGAACCTGAGCAGCGATTGGCCTTAACCCAGCAGAATCGGCAAATTCAAAAATTGTTGCAGCAACTCCCATTGGAGCAGCGTCTGGCAGTCGAATTGAAAATTTACCAGTCGATGACATTTGATGAAATCGCGCAGGCCCAGGAAATTTCTGAAAATACTGCTAAAACGCGCTTCTATACGGCGCTTCGTAAACTCAAAACCACGCTGGAGGAATCTCATGTCCTGTCCTAAGACCCGGCATCTTATGACCGAGTATTTTGATGACAGATTGCCGTCTGTGGCTCGAACGGAAATTGAACGGCATCTGGAGGTGTGTGAGCACTGCGCAGCAGAACTGGAAGAGTTGTCGGCACTTAAGGATACACTCGAAGGCTGGGAGGAGCAGCGCGTGCCGCACTGGGATCGCGGCACCACCGTGTTTCGAAACGCCCATGGCAAGGTTTCGGGTATTGGTGGCGGCTGGACTTGGCAATGGCTACCCACTGCCGCGACTTTTGTAATGTTTGTGCTGTTAGCGTTTAACGTCAGTATTTCCAGCAACGACAGTGGTTTTACAGTGGCCTTTGGTGAGGCGGGTGAATTGTTTGAACAGGCGCAACTGGAGCAGCAGTTGGCCAATTTCGCCTCCATGCAGCAGCAACAGCAGGAGCAGGATCTGCAGTTGTTCATGGCGCAAATGGCGGAGCGGCTGGACAACAATTACCTGCGGCTGATGCAGGCGGTTATGGAACAGGCAAGGGAACTTACCGCTGAAAATTTTGAACAGATTTACACTTATTTTGAACAGCAACGACAACTGGATATGGAAACTGTGCAGGTGAGTTATGAGCAGTTGCTGGATAGTGATTTTGAAACGCTCAGGTCCATGGAACAACTGGCCAACTACGTGCAGTTTCAGGGCCAGCTGCGTTAGGAGCTGATCATTCGTGACCACAATATCACCAGCATTCGTAACGGGAGAATGTCGATGGGTAACAAGTTTGTTCTGACACTCGGTATTTTTTCTGTGTTCAATTTATCGCTTAGTGGGAATGTCCTGGCCCAGGAGTTTGAGTTACAGAATCTGCGCAAGCAGATACAGATATTCACTGGAGTCTTGCAGGAAGGGTTGGAGCTGGACGCTTCTCCGGGATTCCTGGGAATTAATAGTGGGCGGGTAACCAGCGTGTACCTGCAGAATCAGGGTGTGTTGTTCGAGATAAGATCGCCGTTGGCGAATCAGCGTAATCGTGTAAGTCTCAATGCCCTAGCGTCTTCTATTCGGGGCATCTCAGGCGGGGCCAATCCATTCGAAGCGATGAGACGTTCCCGGTCAGATCCTCAGGCGGCTGAAAGTCGGGTGCTCAGCCAGACCAGTGAGTTGGCCGTGGAAGCGGCGCAAAGAGCAGCAGAATCCATTCGTGCGATCGATTACCAGTCTGCAATTGACGCCGCATTGCGCGAGGCCTATCGCGGGGTAAGGATGCTTCAGGACATCGGTGACTTGGAGGAGCAGGACGTAACGGACCTGCGGGGTGAGCTGGATTTACTGGGGAAGCAGCTTCAAGAAAGCCTTCAACAGCTGCGCCAGCTGGAGGGCGGCCTGGATGAACAGACAGCGCAAACTGGTGCCTCTACTTCACAAAGTCGTGAACAGCAGCTGGAACAGCTGCGCACGGCATTAGAGGGCCTTGGAGGCCAGGCAAGACAGAAGGCGGCTGAACTCAATGCACAGTATGAGCAGGCAAGGGAGGGGTACCGTCTGCGCTGGCAGCAGGAAGTTGTAGCGTTTGAGGATTCCCTTTTCAGTCTGCTTTGTGACTATGGTGCGACGCTTCGTGATTTACCCGATGATGAGCACGTCTCCGTGTTATTGATCGGGCTTGGTGCCGACACAGAGCAGGCGCTTTCTGCCGACAGGTTGCACGTAGTCGTGAAATCCGACCTTATCGCCTGCCAGTCCGGTGAGCTGAACTGGCAGGCGTTGCGACAGCAGGCAGCAAGTTACAACTATTGATCAGATGGTTCGATCGCCGGCGTTTAGCCGGTGCCTAACTAGTATCTTACCAGCACCTTACCAGCCCGTAATAAGCGACTAAAACGGTGCTCCGGTTATATTGGCGTCGGGTGGAACGAAATCCCTGGCGCTGTCCGGCACGTTGTAGAGTCGGGTTATCAACAGCAACACGCCGGGCACATCCAGCAGGTCGATATCGTCCAGGATCAACTTGCGTCGTATCCGTTCACGGGTAGCGTACATCAGACCGTCATTGGTGAAACTAAGGTAGTAAAACCGCTCGTCCTCAACACCCCAGTCCCTGGAAATCAACTGCTGTCCAAAACCGCCATCGAGTCTGGGGATCGGATAATACCAGCGTCCTCCCTGGAGTCCCGCCTCATAGGTAATGATATTGCCGTCAGGGTAGTACCAGGTGACATCGAATTCCCGAAAGTAGTGGGTTGCCAGTTTTCCGTTTGGCCAGAACAAAGCCTGGTTGCCGTGCATCCAGTGGTAGGCCATCGGATTGCCATTTGGATAGTAAACCGTCACGTCTTCACCAGGCTCGGCCATGAACAGCTCGCCATTGGGGAAATACCAGGCGTCGTAGTACAGATCATTGGACGCCAGGCTGCCATTGCGATAGCGGGAATTGCCGCGGGTCTCACTGGTCAGAATAACCCGCTGGCAGATCAGTCGATTCATTTGCCGCAGTTGGGAATTCATCTCCTGCAATTGCGAAAAACTGTCACTTCGATCAGGTACCATGGTGTTGACTGCTACCATTTTGGCCATGTACTCGAGGGTGGCGCAGGCGCTACTGACATTCCGTGAGCCAGAATCAGCAGTTGCCAGCGCCGGAAGCATCAGCACTGTCAGCAAGCTAGCTGTCAGATTAATTCTCTTCATCGTGGTTCTCTTCATGATAGTTCTCCCTGATCGTGGACAATCTGCAAGGGCGTCGCCTGACAGTACTGAGCATAGTGGTCGGCATGTGAATGCGGGCTTAATGGATGACGGGGCAGTCGCGGTCAAGATCGCAAATTCTCCGGCTTTCTGCTTCTTCAGGCTTTGTTTCGAACTGGGTAATCCGATAGAATGCCCGCAGGTAGCTGAATCCAGGCTCGTAACAATAAGAATGTCGCTGTGGCGGAGGTAAGGAGAAAAAGATGGATTGCCCTAAATGTAATTCAAGCATGAAAGAAATGAAGGTCGAAACGTTGCACGGCCAGGTGATTATCGACCAGTGTGAAGGTTGTAAGGGCATTTGGTTTGACAATGGCGAAGCCGAGCAACTGAAAAAAGACTGGATGGCTGATTTCCTGGACAGCGGTGATCCGGAGGTCGGCAAGACATACAACACGGTACGGGATATTGAGTGCCCGCGCTGTGGCAAGCCAATGAAGAAGATCAATGATCCCAAACAGAAGCACCTTGAGTATGAAGCCTGCGAGGAGCACGGGATGTTTATGGATGCCGGTGAATTCACCGACTATAAGCATGAAACTCTGATGGACGTGTTCCGGGATCTGGTTGTCCGAATTCGACGTTAATCAGGTTCGGAATCTGGGAAATGCCATCTGGGGTGTAACCAGATGGCATTTTTTATCGCCGTCTCGGGAAAGGGCGTGAGCCTGCCGATATCCATCCAGTGTGCTGCGCTGTTGTGAAAGTCTGATCCTGCCGACGCCCACAATTCAAATTCCAGGCACAACTGCACAAGGTACGTGATACGGTCGTGTGTCATGTTGCTGCAACAGATTTCCATGGCTTCGCCGCCAAATATTCGGAACTCCTCAAGCAGTCGCCGGATTCCCGATTTGCTCAGCGGGTAGCGATGAGGATGAGCAAGGACAGCAATACCCCCCGCCGCCCTGATCTGCTGGACTGCCTCGCTCATAGTGCACCAGTCAGGCCGTACATAGAATCGACCATTTCTGGCCAGTGTCCGGAATGCTTTTTTCTGCGTGCCGAAGCGGGTTTTTTCAGCCAGAAAGTTAGCGACATGGGCCCTCCCTGGTGCGCAGCAAGGCAAGTCACTCATATACTGATCAAGGCCGCTGATACCTGCTTTCTCAAGCTTGCGGTCGATTTCCCGCAGCCGTTCCCGACGCCGTTGTTGCTGGTTGGTCAGCAGCTCACTGAGGCCGCTGTATTGCGGATCCAGGCAAAGACCCAGTACGTGTATTTCAAGGTTGTCCCACAGAGTCGATATTTCAACTCCGGCAACCATTTGCAGTGTATCGGGCAGGTCAAGCTGCTCCGTGGCTAGGAAACCTTCGAGGCAATCGTGATCGGTGAGCGCCAGGTGGCTGACACCATTACGGCCGGCGCGCTCGACTACAAATTGTGGTGAGTGCGCGCCGTCGGAAAAATGACTGTGGGTGTGCAGGTCTATCTTCATGGGGGTCAGGAAACAGGTCTTCTGGGGTGCCAATAGCGTAGAAATTCTCTGAAACAAACCACTCAAGGCGTCGGTCTATAGTAGCATTGATAACCGCCATGCTATAGTTCACGGTCAGCAGCCTGTCAGACTACCAGATTAAAGGCTGCTGACTGCGAGACTCGGCAGAACAAGAATGGACTACATGAATCAGAGCCAGGTTATCCCCGCCCTGAATGGGCAAAACCAACGCTGTATCATTTTGAGAGATGCCTGTTCCGAGTGTGTCGATCAATGCCTGGAAGTGGTGCGCTCGCTGCCAGTGGCTATTTACCGTGATTCCTCGCCCGCCAGTTCCTCAATTGGTACCCATATGCGCCATATTATCGAGAGAATTTCCTGTGTCCTCGATGGCCGGGACCAGGGTCTGGTAGATTATGATTCCCGCGCCCGTGATCAGCTCCTGGAGGCAAATCCCGAAAGTGCCGGCAGCGCTCTGACTGGTATCCAGGACTCACTGGCTACGCTTGGTTCCGACCAGGAGGCTCCGTTACAGGTCAAAGAGTCCGTACATCAGGACAATCCGGCTGTAGCCGTAGCCAGTACGCTGGAGCGGGAGTTGATGAGCCTGGTTTCCCATACGATCCATCATCTGGCCATTATTGCTCTGTTGGCTCGCAGTGCCGGGCACCCGTTGCGGGGCGATATCGGTAAGGCCCCCTCGACCATTATTTACGAACGTTCTTCTTCGTAGCTTATATAATTCGTCTTGTCCCGAATACTTGACTAAATTACTTAGGTATTAAATAATGCCGGCTGATTCCAGTAGAGATACGGGTTAGCGATATGCGTCTGACAACCAAAGGTCGTTACGCGGTTACGGCAATGCTCGATCTGGCGCTCCATGAAGACGAGGGTCCGATCAGCCTGGCTGACATTTCCCAACGCCAGGAGATTTCCCTGTCTTACCTGGAACAGTTATTTTCCAAGCTACGCAAGAATCAGTTGGTGAGCAGCGTGCGTGGGCCAGGTGGAGGGTACGAGCTACGACAAAGTGCCAATGCCATCTTTATCGCGCAGATTATCGATGCGGTAAACGAATCGCTGGATACAACCCGGTGCCAGGGCGCCGGTGATTGTCAGGGTGGTGAAATTTGCCTGACGCACTACCTTTGGAAGGATCTAAGCCAGCAAATTCATGAGTTTCTAAGTAACATAAGTTTGGCTGATCTGGTTGAAAAAAGCGAAATCAAACGCATAGCTGAAAATCAGGATCGTAAGAGAGAACTAATTGCTGCTGATGTGATCGAACAGGTAACGGCTTCGGCTGGTTCCCTTTAATCGGATTGGCTTTTTGGAGTACACGATGCAAGTTCCAATTTACCTAGACTATTCCTCGACAACACCGGTTGACCCGAGGGTGGCTGAAAAAATGATGGAGTGTCTCTCGCTGGACGGCAATTTTGGTAACCCCGCTTCCAGGTCACACGTATTCGGCTGGAAAGCAGAAGAGGCTGTGGAAACAGCCCGCCGTCATGTAGCAGATCTGCTTAACTGCGACCCCCGGGAAATAGTCTGGACCTCTGGTGCCACCGAGGCAGATAACCTGGCCATCAAAGGCGCAGCCCATTTCTATGCCAAAAAGGGCAAACACATAATTACTTCAAAGATTGAACACAAGGCGGTATTGGACAGCTGTCGTCAGCTCGAGCGGGAAGGTTATGAAGTGACCTACCTGGAGCCCGGTGCAGACGGTCTTATTACACCGCAACAGGTTGAGGCAGCCATACGCCCCGATACCATCCTGGTGTCACTGATGCATGCCAATAATGAGATTGGAGTTATCAACGACATCGAGGCTATCGGACAGATCACTCGGGAAAAGGGCGTCGTTTTCCACGTTGACGCAGCGCAGAGTGCGGGTAAGCTGGATATCGATCTGGAAACTATGCAGGTGGACCTGATGGCGTTGACCGCCCATAAGATCTATGGTCCGAAAGGTATTGGTGCACTCTATGTTCGCCGCAAGCCGCGTGTGCGCATTGAACCACAGATGCATGGCGGCGGCCATGAACGGGGAATGCGATCGGGAACCTTGCCTACCCACCAGATCGTGGGTATGGGTGAAGCTTACCGGATTGCCAAAGAAGAGATGCAGGAAGAGAATCAGAAAATTCTCAAGCTTCGAAACAGGTTACTGGATGGGCTCAAGGATATCGAGGAAGTGTATGTCAATGGCGATCTCGAGCATCGCGTGGCTGGCAACCTGAATGTGAGTTTCAATTTTGTGGAAGGCGAGTCCCTGATGATGGCGCTGCGAGATCTGGCGCTATCTTCCGGCTCTGCCTGTACCTCGGCCAGTCTTGAGCCGTCCTACGTGCTGCGAGCGTTGGGACTGAGCGACGAACTGGCACACAGTTCACTGCGAATCAGTATTGGTCGATTTACAACTGAAGAGGATATTGATCACGCACTGGAAAAAATTCATGACGCTGTCGCAAAACTGCGCGAACTTTCACCCTTGTGGGATATGCATAAGGATGGGGTGGATCTGAGCAAGGTGCAGTGGGCGGCCCACTAATTTCTGGAGGAGTCAAATGGCTTATTCTGACAAAGTTATCGATCATTACGAAAATCCTCGTAACGTCGGCAAAATGGATGAGAAAGACGTAAATGTCGGCACTGGCATGGTAGGTGCGCCGGCCTGCGGTGACGTAATGCGTTTGCAGATTAAGGTGAGCGACGATGGTGTAATAGAAGACGCCAAATTCAAAACCTACGGTTGTGGTTCTGCAATTGCTTCAAGCTCATTGCTGACCGAGTGGGTCAAGGGCCGGTCCCTGGATGAGGCTACCGAGATCAAGAACAAGGACATTGCGGAAGAGCTGGGTCTGCCACCGGTTAAGATTCATTGCTCTGTGCTGGCCGAGGATGCCATCAAGGCCGCTATCGCTGACGTAAAGAACAAGCGCGGAGAGTAACGACAGCGCTGCCGCGAAACGACGGCAGCAGCTCGATCACTGATTTTTATGAGCATTTCGCTGACAGAAACTGCCGCCAGGCATGTTGCCGATCAACTGGCCAGTCGTGGTCACGGGATTGGCATTCGCGTTGGAGTGAAAACCACCGGTTGCTCAGGCATGGCCTATGTACTTGAGTTTGTAGACAAACTGGAAGTTGGTGATCGCGTGTTCGAAGGTCACGGCGTCAAGGTAGTGGTAGATCCTAAGAGCCTGGTATACATCGATGGCACCGAAATGGATTTCGTGAAGCAGGGTGTCAATGAAGGTTTCGAATTCAAGAACCCCAATGCCAGAGGAGAATGTGGTTGCGGGGAGAGCTTCAGTGTCTGATTCAGTTTCGCTCCAGGTTGCTGCCCAAATTCAAACGTAGCTAACAGTCGTGTTTAAAGACAGAAACTTCTTTGACGTTTTTTCCATTCCGGCAGCTTTTCAGGTAGATCTCACCATACTGGCTGACCAATACCGTGAATTGCAGGCACAGGTCCATCCGGATCGCGTAGCGGGAGGATCCGAGCAGGAAAAGCTGCAGGCAATCCAGGCTACAAGTTTTCTCAATGAAGCCTACGAAACCTTGCAATCACCGCAGCGACGAGCAGCATACCTGCTGGAACTGCAGGGCATCGACGTCAATCAGGTCGACCAGTCTGATCTGTCGCCTGTTTTGCTGATGGAACAGATAGAGTTAAGAGAGCAGCTTGAAGAGTTGCCCAGGGATGAAGCAGCACTGGACAAGCTTGAGCAGCTGCGTGAAAGCATCGAGCAAAGGCAGGCCGACTGTCAGGGCCAGTTCGCCCAGGTTATTGAGCAGGGCAGCCTGACAGATGCAAAAAAACAATATTACGAAATGCAGTACTTTGCGAAACTGGCAGCAGAGATTGAATCCCTTGAAGAAGATCTGCTGGGTTATTAGTGGATGCGTTCCGAAATTAAATTAGAAACCCCATGGCTTTATTACAGATAGCAGAACCTGGCGGCAAGTCAGCCAAGGCACCGCGCAAACGGGCAGTCGGTATCGATCTTGGCACCACTAACTCGCTGGTGGCGGCCCCGTGTGGTGAAAGCGTAGAAACTTTACCTGACGAACAGGATCGTCATCTGCTGCCTTCGGCAGTCCGATATCTTGCGGAAAGCGAGGGAGGTGGTGTGCAAGTGGGTCATTCTGCACTTGAGTACTCGTCGATTGATCCTTTGAATACCATAGTTTCCGTGAAGCGTTTTCTGGGAAAAAAGCTGGCTGAAATCAAAGCCGCTAACCCATTTCTACCGTACCGGTTTATCACCGATAGCGAAAACGAACAGCCTGTCATATCAACCGAAGCAGGGACTCGTACGCCCATGCAGGTGTCGGCTGATATTCTGCGCGTGCTGGCGGGGCGTGCTGAGAAATTTTTGAACGGTCCGTTGGACGGTGCGGTAATTACTGTTCCCGCTTATTTCAACGATGCCCAACGTCAGCAGACCCGGGATGCAGCCCTTCTGGCCGGACTTAATGTCCTGAGGCTTCTTAATGAGCCGACTGCTGCGGCAGTCGCTTACGGCCTGGATTCCCGTGATGAAGGAAATGTAGTTGTCTTCGATCTGGGTGGCGGTACGTTCGATGTGTCGATACTGAGCATGCAGAAAGGAGTCTTTCAGGTGCTTGCCACCGGCGGAGATACCAATCTGGGCGGTGATGATTTTGATCACACCCTGGCGCACTGGATTCTGGAACAGGCAGCTACTAATGATGAGCTCGATCCGGCTCAACAAAGTGAGCTGCTGACTGTCGCCAGAGCG
>Ga0209578_10000503_pt1 | contig 47825 bp, 40 predicted proteins | sample tdAd472_FD_187127 | JGI IMG/M metagenome (GOLD analysis project Ga0209578, IMG submission 187127) | Marine sediment microbial communities from the Atlantic coast under amendment with organic carbon and nitrate - tdAd47.2 (SPAdes)... | ecosystem: Environmental > Aquatic > Marine > Coastal >...
TCAGGAACCAGAGGAGCATCGTCCAGATAATAGGCGCGATTATGTTGTTCGAGCTGTTGCCGCAGGGATTCAATCTGACGGGCCACGGAATCGCTCATCGACCACCTCCGTGACGGCCGCTACCGTGCAAAACCAAACTCTTACACCCCAACCAGCCTGACCGCTTCGTCAACGTCAACAGCCACCAGCCGCGAAACTCCCGGTTCGCCCATGGTGACCCCGGAGAGCTGTTGAGCGAGCTCCATGGTCGCCTTGTTATGAGTGACAAACACAAACTGAACCTGATCGGACATCTGTCTAACCATGGCACAAAACCGATCAACATTGGCATCATCAAGTGGAGCATCTACCTCGTCCAGCACACAAAAAGGGGCCGGGTTAAGTTGAAAAATAGCAAAAACCAGCGCGATTGCGGTTAACGCTTTCTCGCCGCCGGATAACAGCTGAATTGAACTATTACGTTTTCCCGGCGGCTGCGCGGTAATGGCCACGCCGGCACTTAGCAAATCGTCACCGACCAGTTCCAACTCCGCATTACCACCGCCAAAAAGCTGTGGAAACAGCGTTTGCAGGCCGCCGTTAACTTTATCAAAGGTGTCTCTGAAACGACCACGAGTCTCTCGATCTATTCGGTTAATCGCGTCCGTCATGGTCGCCAGCGCCTGCTCGAGGTCAGCCTGTTGATCATCCAGATACGATTTACGCTCATCCACCTGGCGATGCTCATCAATCGCCGCGAGATTAATCGCACCGAGCTGATCAATCCGTTTTTCAAGTTTTTGCTGCTGCGTCTTTAACGTCGCTTTATCCCAGCTCTCCTCCAGGTCCGGCAGCAAGGTCAGCAGGTCATAACCATCGCGACTGGCCTGCTCCTCCAGACTGGACTCCCGCACCCGCAGTTCCTGCTCTTTCAACCGCATTGCCTCCAGCGTCTCGCGCTGAGCCTGTATCTGTAACTCAGTGCCCTGCAACGCCTGGTCGGCCTCGCGCATCTGCTGTTCGAGTTCCTCCGCGGTTTTACGAGCCGTGGCCAGGGCTTCCTTGGTTTCACCACTGACCGCCAGTGCCTGTTGCAATGCCTGCTGGTGCTGCTCGACAGGCGGGCCACCTGCCGTTATTTCCTTGTCGACCTCGACCTGTTGCTCGGCAAGCTTCTCCAATTGTTGGAGCCAGCGCACACTTCCCTGACGTAGCTGGTCCAGCTCCAGAACACTACGCTGGTGAACCGTTTCCAGTTCCCGATGCTGAGCAGTTGCTGACTGTAATTGAGTTCGAGCACTGGCAACCAGGTCACTCGCCTCCCGTTGCTGGGCCACCAGAGGCGCCAACTCAGCCGTGGCATCCGCCAGGTCGGTTTGCGCCAGTTCCAGGCCGGCCTGAGCCGTTGCCAGCTCCTGCTGTTCTTCGCGAATTTGATTCTGCAGATGATCAAGCTCAGCCGCCACTCGCAGCCGCTCAACCCGTTGGCGCTCCTGTTCCGCGAGCCGTCCAGCGACCTCTCCTTCCAGGCGAACCTTTTCACCGGAAACCTGCTGATGTGTCTGTTGTAGCTGACGAAGTTCCGCCTCACTGGACTCAAGTTTCTGTTGAGCCTGCTCCACTTCAGCGACGGTAACTTTTGCGGAAACCTCCGCCGCACTTATCTGCTCCTCCAGGTCGGTCAGTCGACGCGTCCGTTCAATTATGTTCTCTTCTTCTCTGGCCCCCGGCAGTTCGATCCAGCCATTTCCTACCAGCACACCTTCGGGGGTTACCAGCACAGATCCAGGCGATAGCCGTTGTCGGTTTTCCAGCGCAATAGTCAGGCTATCAGCGGCATAGCATCCCGCAAATAACGGGTCGAGGTTAAGCGTCGAATCGATTCGTTCGAGCAACAGGCCAATCCCCGGAACCGAATCCTGGAACTCCGGCAGTGGCGATTGCGAAGCGACGTCGGTTTCAATCAGAGACAGTGACGGCGCCGTCGTGACATCACACCCCACCACGGGACTTAGCGATTCCACCAGCCAGGCAGACACCCGCCCACCGAGCACCCGCTCGACGGCCTCTTCCCAACCCGGCTCTACTCTCATTTGGGTGACCAGCTGGTTCAGGTCATTAAATCCCTGCTCACCCAGCCATTCGTCGCCACCCATTCCGCCGAAACGGTTCTCAGATAAGAGCGACTGTAACGACGCCTGTTGCCCGCGCATCACCTGCAGTGCCGTTCGCTGCTGGTCAAGCTCCTCAACCAGTCGCTGATGGGTGCCCGCTCGCAGCGCTTTGCCCTCGCGAATGGTAGTGATCGCCTGGTCATGAGTGGTCAACTGCTGGTCCGCAGCGGCAATGGCTACCTTAAGCTGGTCGAGGGATTCATCGTGGCTGGTGGCCGCATTTTCCTGCAGCTGGTTCTGCAGCCGCTGCTGAGAGCCGACTAACCGCTGCAGGCGCTGTTCCTGCTGCTGGATCAGTTTCGACTGCTGTTGCTCGCGACGCTGAGCATCCTGCTGATCTCGCTGCCGCAGAGCTCGTCGTTCAGCCACCTCCTGTTCGTTTGCCTGGGCCTGACTAAACTGAGCGTTCTTTTCCTGCAGGTCGTGATTGAGCCGCACAAGTTGTGGTTCAATCTCGGTTAGCTCAGTTCCCAGACGCTGGCGCTTTTCGGCATCGTCATCAACATGACGCTGTATCTCACGCCGTTGCTGCTGCAATTGCTGACGACGCCGCTCCAGCCGTTGCAGCGCCTCCTGGGCATTCTTAACCGCCTGCTCGTGACGGGCTATTTCAGCACCGGACTCGTAAAATTTCTGTTGTACCGTTGCCAACGAAACGTTCGCCTGCCGCAGCTGCTCGCGCAACTGTTCAAGCCGTTGTTGCTGGTTAGTCTGGCGCGCTCGGCGCGCCTCCATTTCGTTTTCAGCCGCTGCCATCAACTGCTGCTGTTCACCGCGGGCAACCTTGAGCGCCGCAAAATCCAGAGTAAACAGTTGTCCGCCGATTATTCGCTGCTCCGCTTTCAACTGTCCGAACCGTTCAGCGGTTTCAGCCTGTCGTTTAAGTGCTGCGAGCCGCCGAGCCAGTTCCTGCTGCAGATCAGCGACACGTTCCATGTTTTCACGGGTGTGACGAATTCGGGTCTCGGTTTCTCGTCGGCGTTCTTTATACCGGGAAATTCCAGCCGCCTCTTCGATGAAGTTACGCAGCTCTTCCGGGCGCGCCTCGATCAGCCGGGCGATCATGCCCTGCTCGATGATGGCGTAGCTGCGCGGGCCCAGTCCAGTACCCAGAAAAAGGTCCGTCACGTCGCGGCGTCGGCAACGGGTACCATTAAGAAAATAGACCGACTGGCCATCTCGGGTAGCCTGACGTCGCACGGATATCTCACCGTACTGGCCGTAACTGCCCGTCAGGGAGCCATCGCTATTATCAAATACCAGCTCAACGGATGCCTGGCCAACGGGTTTCCGGCCGCTTGATCCACTAAAAATTACGTCGGCTAATGCATCGCCACGCAACTGCCGGGCTGAACTTTCACCCAGCACCCAGCGCAGTGCGTCAATAATGTTGGATTTACCACACCCATTAGGGCCGACAACCCCAATCAGATTGTTGCGCAGAGGCAGGGTTGTGGGGTCCACGAAGGACTTAAACCCGGATAACTTAATGCTCTTTAATCGCACTGGGTCGCAACACCGCCGTTATTTGATTAGCAACATTGGTTAAAATGAGACTTTTTTAAATCTGGAAATTAAATGACCCAATCCGCCATCACCCTGCTCGAAACTTTCCCCAATCCATCCCCTGAACGGGACTATATCATCAAGATTCGTGCACCCGAATTCACCTGCCTCTGTCCAAAAACCGGACAGCCGGATTTTGCCACGTTATTGCTGGAATACGTTCCCGATCAGCGGTGCGTGGAACTGAAAGCGTTAAAACTCTATATCGGCTGGTATCGGGACCAGGGTGCCTTCCATGAGGCAGTGACCAACCAGATTCTTGACCACCTGATCACTGTTTGTGCACCAAGGCGGATGGAACTCACTGCGGAGTTTGGTGTTCGGGGCGGGATCTACACGGAGGTAACCGCTGCCTACGAAGCGCCGAAGAGCGAAACGGATTGACCGCCTGATTTCAATGGGTAAATTAGCGGCTTCCTAGATAGGAGTTAGCCACTCGCCGACGCTGTTCTGCATAAGTCTGGCGTTGACCATCGGTGATCCGCATAAAGTGACGAAAGGCGCCCTGGGCACGCTCTCGTTCACCCAACGCCCACCACGAAATTCCAGTGTTAAACGCAATTTCAGGCATATCGGGTCGTAGCTGGCGCGCCTGATGAAACGCATCAATACTGCCCAGGTAGTCTCCTGACTGCTGCTGAGCCATACCAAGATAAAGCGCTGCTAGGGGATCACCGGTGTTGAGTTGCGCCGCTCGGCTAAGGGCTCTCACGGCTGGTTGCCACTGGGCCAGATTAAAGCGCGCATAGCCCAGCCAGAAGCTGTCACTGGCGCCCATGCTCTCCTCATTAAACCCACTGGCCAGCTCGCCACTCTCCTCAAACCGCCCAAGGCGGGCCAGTAATCGAGCACGGTGCAAAGTCAGCTCGCGGTTATTGCTATTGCTACTGGCCAGGGCCGCGAGCGCCGCCGAATAGTCACCCCTCGCTTCCGCCGTTTTCGCCGTATTAATAGCCTCGATCGCAGAGACGTCCGCTACCACCTGCCGGTTTAGTGATGAGGACACGGCCGCCCCGGTTGCTACCGTAGCTGCCTCCTTCGAGGAAACAAGGTCGGTTCCTACCGGGTTGTCCACACCAGCCTCACTCCCTTTCTGAGCAGTAGTAGCGACTCCGTCAGGGGCCATGCGGGCACCATCGCCGCTGGTCAGGTCCGTTAACTCAGCGACGGACTGGCCATCCATACCAGCGCCAGTCTCTCTCGAAATTGCCGGGTCAGTTTCATCAACAGCGGTCAAGCGGGCCACTGACTCATCGGGCTGGTCCATATCGGCTGAACCATTGTCTGTCACCACCCCACCAACCGGCTCGACACCGGGGGCCGCAGTCTCAGGCGCGGTTAAAGCGGCGAGCACCGAACTATCCACTGTTCCCCGATCAGAGACAGGCACCATTTCAATGGATTCAGCTAACCCGGAAGTCCCCTCCGTCAGTTCTGCTACTGACTCCTGCAGCGCTACACTGTCAGCCGTCGCCGTTAACTGGGAAACCTGATCCTGTTCGTCAGCCACACTTGACGACACTAAATCGGACTGGCCATCTTCGGTCAATCGCGAAACATCGTTCGCATCGCCTTCCAGGCCCACCACGCTGTCGGTTAATGCCGCCACTTCATTTGCCGGGGCATCTCCAGCGGTAATCGAGATGGCCATATCCGCAGCGGCATCTGCTAATTCAGTATTTTGTCCCCCGCTCGGTTCTGCAGAGCGATCGATTTTCTCGGCACCCGCCACCTCCTGAGCCGTATCCCAGTCACCACTTTCAAGGTCAGTTTCAGCGACCACTGGCTGTGACTGGTCCGCCTGATCAGTTAGGCCGAACATTGAACTCAGCACCCAGCCACCGGCCACGACGGCAATAACCAGCAACCCAAAAACAAGGGTGCGCGGGAAGCGTTGAGCTTCCTTAGGGGCTGGCCTGTCAGTTACTGCTGACCCCTGCTCATCCTGAGACTGGGCGCGCTCCACGCCCTTCAATGCGTCGTCAATAATACTCATGGTCGCTGTATGGCTCCGTACCGATATGAAATTCGGTGACTGTTCAACGGACTAATCGGATCCGTACTCGATTTCTCGGGAGGCCCGGCGGACATGACTCATTCTTACCTGAGGAGCAAACCCGGCAAACGCGGCCAGAATAGCTCGCCCGCATAACAAATTGATCCGCCGCGGAATCCCTGCTGATAGTCGGTACAACCACCAGTGCGCGGGGGCCGTAAGTCGCACCGTTAACTCTCTATTCTGGCTCGCCAGGCGATGTTCCACGTATTCACGGGTCTGCCGGCGGTTGAGCGGCTGCAAATGACTGCGTACGGAAATACGCTGACGCAACTGGCGGAGGTCCCGCCGTGCCAGAGTATCGTCAAGTTCCGGCTGGCCAACCAGAATAATACTCAATAATTTTTGTTTACTGGTTTCGAGATTGGTCAGCAATCGCACCCCTTCGAGCACCTCAGCGCCGAGGCGATGCGCTTCATCGATGATCAACACTACCTGACGACCACGCTCGGCCTCTTCGAGCAACACCCGATAGAGCAACTCAACCAGGTGATGATAATTGCCACTGCGAGTGTGCACCCGCACCCCGGTTAAATCGTGGATGACATTGGCAATCAGATAGCCAAAATTCTGAGGGGGATTTAACAGATAGGCGGTTTTCACCTCATCCGTCGCTGCAAAATCATTCAGGATTTTTCGGCATATCAGGGTTTTACCGAGTCCTACTTCGCCTGTAAGTACCGACAGTGAACCGCCCATCGCCGCATATTCAAGCTGACGGATCGTCTCAATGTGCTGGGCAGAGGCGTAGAGGTAATCAATGTCTGGAGTGATTTTGAAGGGGTCTTCTGCCAGACCCATCGCCTGATAAACGTGATCAGGACGCAGTAAGGACGATCCCGGACTCGACCGGGCATTTACTTCATCCTGATCAGGAAAATCGATTTGCGACGATACCGAAGCTACCATGCGTACTGCTCGTCGGCGGTTTCGATAAACTCCGCCGTTGGAGTGATCATAATCACCAACTCGGATTTATTTTTGGTTTTGCTGGTATCGCGAAAAGCCGCCCCCACCATGGGTAAATCACCCAGTACCGGTACCTTCGTCTCGGTCTCTTCGACAAACTCCTGAATCAAACCACCGATAATCGCCGTCTCCCCACTTCGGACCCGAGCGACTACCGTGGTTTGCTTGACATCAATCACCGGTGGCCCAACACCTTCTGTGAAGGTCACGTTCCCCTGACTGTCGGTCGTGGGAAAGCCAATCTGCGATAGCTTACGAGTTATCACCGGTGAAATTTCCAGCGTGATCCAGCCATTACCCGAAACATGAGGCGTGACCTGAACAACTAACCCAATGGTGGCACTCTCCAGTTCAAACTGAGCCGCTTGAGCACCATCGTCGCCAGATGCCGGGACAAATGCGCTGGTTTGTACATAGTAGGGTTCATCGCGAGCCACACGAATTTGAGCCGTTTGATTATTAATGACCTTCAATCGAGGTTGGGAGACCACATTCAGGTCCCCCTGTTCTTGCAGGGCCCGCAAAAACGCCCGAGTATCTGCCCCAATACTGGCCCGTAAGAAAGTGCCAGGCCCACCGGTAAGGCTCCTAACCGTGGCTGGCGTAATCAGGGTGCTGCCATCAGGAGAAAATACGGCCGGGATCGCTTCACTAAATGCCGATTCTCCCCCAAGGGCGTTTCGACTCACCGAAAACCTGCCAAAATTGAATAAATTGGGTGCCGTCCAGTCAATACCTAACTGGCTATTGTCAGTCAGCTCTACTTCAACAATTTTCGCCTCCAGACTGACCTGGCGCATGCTTCCCTGCCTTACCCTTTTCAGATAATTTTCGACAGACTCCACCACCCTTTTACTCGCCGTAACCGTAACAAAGCCCGCCGTTTTGTTGGCGATAACTCTGCCATCCTCACCAATCAAAGCTTCCAGTTCGGCAACCAGCTCTTCCCAAAAATCGACCTCGTTTTCCTGCTCAACGGTAAACTCGTTATCCGCTGCATTCTCGGTTGAATCACCGCCGCTAATACCGAATTTTCCTGACTCATTCTGCGATTCGCTATTACGGATAAGGCGCAAATAATCAACATCGAACGAACGGGTAATTTCCCGGCGCACGCGAATTAAATTCTGGTTCATTTCCCAGGCGTAGTCATGAGCGTCTAGCATCGCATCCAGCGCCTGTTTGAGGGACAGGTCGACAAAATCGACGGTGAGCTCGCCCACCAGGCCACGATCCAGCACCAGATTCAGACCATTGTCCCGCGCAAACAACCGCAGAGCATCCGCTACCGGCACTCCGACCGCATGAAAGCTGTAACGAGGCTCAACTTGCGGCATGGAACTTTGCACCAGCTCCTGCAGCCGGCCCTGACGCTCGACCAGCGGCACATCCACCGTATCGACAACCGGCATTGCCGCACTCTCAACAGGTACAGTTTCTGACACCGGCGGCGGGGTAGGTGCGCAGGACCAGAGGGTTATGCTCAAGCAGATAACTGCGAACAGGCGCCCGGATAGAGAAAATAAAGAAACTTGGCTAGTCATAGAATAGGCGAAACCTTTATTACTAATTGGATAGCCAGCGATCCGCTCACCGTTGACCAAACTTATAGTGACTTATGAACTATATAGCCTATCTATTTAAAAATAAATAGATTTATTTGAACACCCAGTTCCAGCCTGTCAACGATCAACAGTGGTAAATCCCCATACCCCGGTGGGGATAATCATTACCGATACCTGATTTTTAGTCACTGATCCGGGTCATAATCATCTATTCTAAAGACTGCCACTTAAGCGGTTCCAACAACTCTTCTCCAGCCACCAATTCACAGCATCAGAATCATTCGTCGGGTGCTTGCCCAAATAATTCAGGTAAAAGGTGACGTTTAACGACAGTTCCGATTCCCTGATGACCAGCGCCCTCCCCCTCTTCTATCGATCAGTCAATCCAATACTTAACCAACGAACAGACTCTTTAACCGACCGGTGATCAGGGCATTGGCTGCGCAATATCAGCACCCGAAATACTCAAGGTCGGTTAACGGACGTTTTATTAATTAACGAAGGGCTGTTTGGCTTTCAGGTTTGCTGCAAAAACCTTGCCTTTGGCGAGGGGCTGGAGACCGTCCCGGCAGAGCGATTAACCTCGCGGTGACAAAGCTGAGACAATCTCGCGATTGTTCGTTTATTAACCTGGAATAATTCCGGGCGATGCAGCCCCGTTAGTACTCCAGTGAGACCGTAAAATCCCCGAAGGGGGATGAAATTTCAACCTCTGCCTGCCCTATGCTCTGCAACCGGTAATCAAATTTCAGCATCTGATCAGCCTGTTTGCGCTGCGGACCAGTCAACTTCATTCTGGCAAGGGCCGAATTACTTGGCTCTATCAGGTCCCCCACACCACTGACCTGACGATTAACCAGAGCGTATTTTTTCCCCTCTCGAATTAAAATGGCATTCAGTGCAAACAATCTTTCCGGACCAACTACCTCCGCATCAATGACCCCGGTCTTTGAGGCTGAACTCATGACGGGTACCTCAGGGATTACCGACCGGTTCCCTGGCTGACGCGGATCATCCGCAAGCAGAAACGGATTACGCTGGTAACTACCACCATTGAAATACTCGTGTCTCAACCTGGCCAGATTGACCGGTTCGCCATCCCCATCGCCGGACATCGGGATCAACGCCGATCGCTGGTTCGAAAGCCCACCGGCAGCGGCCGCAGGCTTATCTGCTCCCGACGAGATCTCCATCAACGGCAGGACAATATTGCGAGCACTGAAAAGGATCGCTATCACCGAAAGAACCCCTACAAACCAGGGTTTTTGCAGCCAGGTACGAACGCGCTGGATAAACTTCATTGGTTAAAAACCAAGGCGAAATGCTCCCTACCTTTCTGACTATTCATGATTTTAGCCAACTCCGGGGCCGACCCCTGTTTGGCTGACACCATAACCGACCAACAGAGCTGTAAAAAGGCATTCAAAAGAGAAGGTCTGACTGTTCAGCCGAGCGAGCCTGTACCGTCCAGAAGCGCAACTGTACCCAACCACTCACCTCCGCCTCTCCACCCCGACCCCGCAGGCTCGCATCGCGAACGAGCAGTACCCATCGGCGTGACTCACGTTCAATTGCCCCGAGAAATTCAACGAGAGAATCATAGTTAACGCCGGAAAAACGCAGCGTTAAATCACGAATTGACACCCCTTCGACCGACTCAAAAGGACTGCTCCCTGAAACATCAATACCCACATTGATGCCCAATGGCATCGCTAGTCCCTGTAACTCGTCGATCAACCCGGGCAAACCATCCGGGTCGACCAGAAAACGCTGCCGTATCTGCTCGCGTGTGTCGACCGCCTCCGCTATGTTCAGAGCATCCCGCTGCCCCCGAAGAGCATTAATCCGGAACTCCAGTGCTTCCTGACGCACTCGCTGACGATCTATCTCAGACGCACCCGTAAGCCGCACACCCACCGCCCACCAGAACACCAGCATCGACAAGATCAACACCAGAGTCGCTATCCAGCGCTGCCGGCTCATGTATAAATGGGTAGCCATTACCGGGGTATCTCCGCCGTAATTTCCAGATCGAGCTGCTGACCACGGCGACCATTAATGTACTGATTGCGCCACTGCTCCCTCCAGCCATCCGGCCAGCGAACCAGCCAGGGTTCTGCCGCAAGGGATTCACCAAAGGCGCTCATTTGATCATCAAGCTGCTGAACATTGTCGGCGACCACCTTTGCGTCCAGCTCAAGGTTAATCGTAGAGTCTTCGTAGCTAAACTTAGCCGCACTCAACCGAACGCGAGGAGGTAAAACAGAGCCCAGGTCACGAATTAGCCAGTAGGTAAGCATCTGTTTATCAATCCGCGCACCCTCGGCAAACACCTGTTCGCCGCGGAGTTTATCGATCTCTTCAAGTAGCGATCGTTGCTCGCGCTGCCGCAGTTCATATCGGGATGCCAGCTCCTGCAATGAGGCCTGCTCGTCTCGCAATGACCATTCCACCAGCGCCCAGGTGATAACACTCGATATCGCCACCAGGGCAATCCCGGTTTTCACTACCCGATTGATGATCCGATTGTATTTTGCGTAGCGAATCTCATCCGGGACGAAAGACTGGGCGTCGCGCCGACTAAAGGCCGCGATATACGATGCCAGTACCGGCTGGTCTGCCCAACTTGTCTCTATCTCAATGGTGATTCGGCGATCCAGCTGCGCCTGCAGATCGATTGCAAGTTGCTGATCATTAGTCACCAGGGTGCTGGGTCGCAAACCAATGTCCTGACTGGCATATTGCAACGAGCGTCGAATTTCGCCGGGTAATCGTTCCCGGCTATGGCCAATTGCCGGTGAAAGGCGGCGCACAAATAATTTCAAGGTCGCCGGATCCATCAGCATAACGGTGGTGCCATTTGCCGTGGTGTTCACCAGCGCAAAGGAGCCTGACTCCAGTTCAGCTTCCATTGCCCAGGCGTGGAACAGCGTCACATCCGGAATAATTAGCCGCGGGGTCACCCCTGCGTGGGTAAAGTCTGCCAGGTAGCCATTCAGTTTTATCTGCGGCCAACAGTGCAGCAGATAAAGATCAAATCCTTTCTCAGCGCCGGAGGAGACCGGCGATGTACCGATCCGCAGGTGCGACCAGGCCAGCGAACGGCCCTCCGCCAGTTTGGCTGACTCAATTTTTAATAGCTGCTGCCGCTGTTGTTTGTTAACCGGAGGCAGCGAAACCTGATGGTGCTCCATCTCAACATCACCGACTACCAGCACCGCTTCCTCGCCCGCGCAGTCAAAATGCTCTACTGCCGATTCAAGAAAATAGCGGAACGCCGCCTCATGAAAGCCGTGGGCGCGATCAGAGGCCGACGGCGACCAGCGTTCGATGACGCGGGCCCCGTCCACCAGTGCAGCGGTGAATTCACCGTAGAGAAAACTGACTACGAGTTCGCGGGCCATTTACTGATCAACCACCGGAGATAGACTGAGTAATTGCAATAATTGCACCCATTTCAAAGCCATCATAATATTAACCGTCCCTCGGGATAAGCTGTGCTTTCCTATTTGCGAGATTCCGCTCAACTTTGGTAAGAATGATGCCCATCAAGCAAAAAATATTTCCACTCTTCCTTTTTCTAGCATTGCCACTGGTGCTTCAATCCTCACCGACCACCGCAGACTCTGCCTTAACAATGGGATCACCAACTTACGAATGGTGGGAACCATTCTTTGGGGTTCCATCCCCCACAGATGACGACATTGAGTTGAGCAATAGTGAGCCTATAACCGCGTTGCTTTTCGATCCAACCAACGCAACTGCTATCAACCCGGAGCCTATTCGCAAAAGACCATGGCCCTATTCCGCTACAGGCGGGGCGTATATGTACAACAACATCATTTACGTAGATAACTTTTTCAACCTACCGGGCAAAACTCCTGTAATGAAAATCGATGGTGGCCTCATCGTCGATATCGATTAACCCACCTAGTAGCTCTTGAATTTTCACTTGTAAGAATACGTTCTTCACCACAAACCATTAGTAACCCGCCGTCGCACATTGTTGATCAAGGGTGATGTTGTCGTTACAGGCAGAGGCATCTAAAAGATATTTCAAAGCCGTGTCACAGTTAGCAGTCAAGTAGGCCTGCGCGGCATTACAGTCACCAAGATTAATCTCTACTGGGTCAGGATAACTGCGCCCTAATTTACCAAAATACGCCTGAATTTCTTCTATAGACTTAGACCTGTCAATGTCGTCGAGCGCGCTTCCAGTCGGCCCGTTACTCGATAATGTAAAAGACGGAGGAGTGCCCGCACCTGCGTTGCTGTAATTAAAATTGGCTCCCCATGGATCAGTCAAAACAGTCACTCCTGCAGTAACCAGATCCGGGGGTGGAGCAGCAGGAGCGGGTGACTGAGCCACCATATACGCCATTATAGTTTCGGCAATTTCATCTAGTTGCTCACTCACATCACTACCCGGCGCACACGAGGTAGTCACGAAAAGTGGGTTAGTTGGTGGATCGATGGCTGCGACGGCAGTGGGTCCCTCACTCCAGACGACAACACGGTCGACGAACTTGTTAACGCGCAACCGGGTGCCCCAGGAATCGATGGTCTGAATATTTGGGTAAGCTGCAGTAATTTCCGTAATCGCGCTGAGAACTGAGGGTGCCGTAAAATCGGTATTCGTCGCGATTCCCTGACAAACGTCGTTCGGAAGATTCCTGAACGCTTCTGCCGCCGGTGTTAAAAAAAGGCGTTTTTCAGTGGCGATAATTTCGGCGCGCGCTTCAGCCAGATTTAAATTGACCACTTTAATCAAACCATTTGAAATGCCTGCTGGCATATCATCGGTAGTGGTACCCGGGCTGTCGCCACAGGGGTCAGCGGCCACCTCAGCACTGCCGATACAGCCCGCTGCCAGGGCAGTAGGTGCAGCCCCTCCAAGCAACAGATGAGAAACCACCGAAGCCTGTGGAATGGTTGACAGATTAGCGCCGTTACTCACGTACAGCCGGTTAACATCCCGATCATTCACCGTTAGGTCCGCTGCGCTAGCGCCTACATAGTTACCTGCCAGAACATTCAAATTGGGTGGCAATGACCCATAGGTGGCGGCGTTTTGATCAAGATAATAGGCCCGAATACCCTCTGCAATTGCGTCGAGCGCGAGCTGCTCGGCATCTGCCTGGCTATTGTCCAGCTGGTTAAGCAGAAATGGCGCCATGGCGCCGGCGAGCACCGCCATAATCGCAATCACCCCAATCATTTCGATCAGTGCGAATCCCGACTCGTACCAATGTTTTGTCATCGGTTGGGCTGTTAACTGACTCATTGCAGAGAAGAACCTAGCGAGAGCAGAGGTAAAAATATGGCCAACGCCACCAGGCCAACGATTGCCACCATAAACAGAATCAGTGTCGGTTCAAGCACGGCGAAGAATCGTTTAATGGTGCGCGGTACCGCCTCTTCGTAATAGCGAGCAGCCTGCTCAAGGGCCCCGGACATGTCACCGGTAGACTCTCCCACTGCAATCATCCGCAGCACCAGGGACTCAAACACGTGGTGGCGGGAAAAACTCTCCGCCAGAGCGGCCCCTTCGGCTACCTCTGCGGCGGATCGGTTGATGGCATCGGCCACCACCACATTGCCAACCAGCGCTGGCAACATCTGTAAACACTCCACCATGGGAATCCCGGAGCGAAACAGAATGGCCAGATTGTGACTGAATCGAGACAGCGCAAGCCGCAATCGCAACTGACCGAACACCGGCAGGACAAGCAGAAATCGCTCCCAGTTAAAGGCAAAATGCGGCGACCAGCGTTTGCCTAATACAATCGACAGGGGCACCAACATCAGCACCATCACTATCAAGTACCAGTGATTTTTGAAGACATCACTAATCCCCATGACAATCTGGGTCGGTAACGGTAGCGCCACACCCATGGTGGTTAATAACTGGGTGAACTGGGGCACAACAAAGGTAAACAAAATGGCCACCAGCAATACAATTGCAATACCAATTATCATTGGATAGGTAGTAGCCTGGCGCGCGTCACTGGCAAGCGCATCCGACCATTCCAGGTAATGTTGCATGTCCAGCAATATTTCCGGCAGATTACCGCTGATTTCGCCGGCTTTGACCAGTTCGATATAGAGTTGCGGGAAGGTACCTGGAAATTGTTCCAGTGCTTGGCTGAATTCCACGCCGGTATTAACGTTAAAGCGCAGGGTACCAATCACTTTAGCGAACTCCGGGTTTAACGTGTCCTGTTCAAGCTGATCCAGCGTCTCACTTAGCGGCACGCCCGCTCGAGTCAAAATTGCCAGTTGCATGGTGAAGTCAATGAGAGCTCGACGCTTCAACTTCGGCCCACTGCCCGCACGTTTAACTACCTGGGTTTTACGTTCTTTACTGTCGAGTAGCCATTGACCATTTTCAGTCAGGTGACTACGCAGGGCCTCTTCGTCAGCCGCGACCAGCACACCCGATAACTTCTTACCGCTATTATCTACTGCTGAGTATTCGTAACTGGGCATCAATTATCCGATTTAATGCACGGAATCCAGGTGGAAGGCTGCACATCCAGCCGGAAGGTTCCACCCCAACGAGTCTTTAACGGGTGTTCTGCAACCAATTAACCCGTTGCATTCAACTTCAGCAGCACCACGATGGCAAATCATATCAACCGGCCTGACAAAAAAGGCCCATGTGCCTCAAATTCTAATGGGTAATCAGGAAGAGACCACACGCAGCACCTCTTCCACCGAAGTCAACCCTGCCATGGCCTTGCGTAGTCCGTCTTCGCGCATTGACCGATAACCCTCTGCACGGGCAAGACTTTCCAGAACAGGCATATCATTGTTAACTATCGCCTCGTTAAACGCCTGGGTAACTCGGGCCATTTCATAAAACGCGACCCGCCCGCGGTAGCCAGCGCCATCGCACCGTTCACAGCCGTGGGCAGTGTAGAGTTTAAAGTCATCATTGGCAGGAATTGGCAGGCTGTGTGCCTCCAGTACGGCCTGGGCGTCGGCTACCGGTTCGCGGCAGGCTTCGCACAATCGACGACCCAAACGCTGGCCGATTAGCAGGGGCTGCGCCGCTGCCAGCAGGTAGGGCTCGACATCCATATCGATCAGGCGCGGGATCGCAGCAATGGCGGTGTTGGCATGGAGCGTACTTAATACCAGATGGCCGGTGAGCGCGGCCCTGACTGCCATCTGAGCCGTTTCCGTATCCCGCATCTCGCCAAGCATAATCACGTCCGGGTCCTGACGCAGCAGGGTTCTTAACCCCGACGCAAACGTGAGCCCTATATCGTCATTAATTTGTGTCTGCCGAATGATTGGCAGGTCATACTCAATTGGGTCTTCGAGTGTAAATACGCTGCGCTCCAGTGCATTGACACAATCTAGCGCGCTATAGAGTGTGGTCGTTTTACCTGACCCGGTCGGACCAGTGACGATGACCATGCCATAGGTACCGTCCATGGCCTGGCTCACCAGACGACGATCACGGCGGCTCAAGTCGAGCGCATCAAGTTGTAAAGTCATGGCGCCTTTATCAAGCAGACGCATGACCATGTTTTCACCATATTTGGTTGGCAAACTGGAAACACGGACATCGATTTTTCGCTGACCCACCTGAAAACTGGTGCGGCCATCCTGAGGAATACGTTTTTCTGTGATATCCATTCCGGATTTGATCTTGAACACCGCAATCAATGCCAGTTTCAGCACGTTGGGAATCACTGTCGCCTGACGAATAGTGCCGTCAACCCGGAATCGAATACGCACGACCAGTTCATCGGGTTCGATATGAATATCCGTCGCCCGCTCGCGCACCGCCAGCATCAGTATCTGATCGGCCAGGCGCACCATCGGCGCCTCACTGACCGCGGCTTCATCGAGTACATCGTTACCATGCGCGAGCAGCAGGTCGATGGTGTCTTCAATGGAGGCTGTGGTGTTATAAGCCCGCTCGATCGCTTCATCGACATCACGAGGAGTAGCCGCCACCACCTGCACATCTTTACCGGTACGCCGCTGAATAGCATCGATCGCAACTACATCATAGGTGTTGCCCATCGCGATCAGCAGCATCTCCCCCTCAACCGCCAGCGGAATCAGATTGCGTCGCTTGGCTTCCCGATAGGGAATGAGCGCAAGCCCTTCCGGGTAGATCATGGCACTATCAAGCTCAACCATGTCCGAGCCGGCGTCCTGAGCCAGAATCGAGGAGATAATATTGTGCTGAACGAACCCAAGACGTTCCAGCACCTCGCCCAGCTTACCGCCGGCGCGTTGCTGTTCGCGCAGGGATAAATTGAGCTCGTCAGGACTGATCAGGTTGGCTTCTACCAGGCGGTCACCCAGTAGCTTGCGGCCCATGCGAATACTCGACAGGCTCGGCTCGTTTATCTGGGTGGGGGCGTCACGGTCCAGCGCCGGATCATTATCCAATAGCATTTCCCGGTCGTTGCCGGACCCACTTTTCCCCCGCCCGCGGTGAGGCTGTGGAATATCGACCTGCGTTCGATCCTCGTCCGCAGGAGAAGGAGCCCCCGGCCTACTCATCGGGAGCCCTTCTCATCGATTCTCACTAACAGTTGCCGCAGAGCCATAACCAGCTAACTCTGTTAGCGATAGGCAATTAGAATGGTCATCACCGTCGGAGAAGCCGATGTGTCATATTTCACACGGCCATTTATTTCCTTGGTACCTGCGACTCCCTCATCAAAAATACTGTCGACCTTCTCAAAATCGGCCTGATCCGCACCAGTCACCTGCAGTACGACTACCGCTTCAGGGCCATCGCCGGGCGTGTCATTCGTGGTCGTAGCATCCCCATCCAGGTTAAAGGCCAGATTGGTTGATGCGGCCGCAGCGGCCGTCGCACTCGGTGCTGCATCATCCACAAATAATACCTGGGAGGTGCCAACCGCCGGTGCACCGGGAATAAATTTTTCCAGGTAGGGGCCGTTAAACCGGCGCCAGGCACCGGCTGTTCCAGGAGTAGCATCCAACGCTACCCGGGACGTCAAGGTCTCCTGGTAATCAGTCCCCGGTGCGGCATCCAGCTCGGGATTCCCTGTCGTTCTATTAAGATCCTGGATCGTCCCCGTGTCACCGTAGTACCGCGTGACACCGGTCTCAATCGCTCTGACCTCCGTCGCCATACGCGTGCCGCGCGAGTCAGCGATAACCTCAAACACTCGCGGGGCTACCGCGGCTGCCAGGATGGCGATAATGGCCAGAACACCAATCATTTCGATCAGCGTAAAACCGGCGGCCGGTACCTTACCAGGCATCCGACCAAGCAAAGCAGGCTGTTGGTAATTCATACTCATTACTCCAGGATTGAAAAATTATAAAACCGGGGCACCGACATCACTGCTCCCGCACCACTCTAAAACCTATAAAAGCCAATTTCTTATCGACGGGCGCCCGGCCTCGTGCCGCCACCGCCACATTTCTTGGGATGTCACTCCATGATCCCCCGCGAACAACTCGTTTACTGCAGTCTCCCTGCAGACTCGCGCCACCGCTGGACGGTGCTCCATAATAATCAACACTCCAGCAATCCTGCACCCATTCCCAAACGTTACCGAGGCTATCGTGCAGCCCATAGGCGTTTGCCGGAAACGCCCCGGCGTGACTGGTCTCTTCGCCCCACTGGTCAGCGCCGCTAATTTTTCCACGGCAGCAAACCTCGCTACCAAAATTAGCAAAATCATGATTCGGCCACTCCCCCCACCAGTAATCAGAGCTGGAACCGCCTCGGCTGGCGTATTCCCATTCTGCTTCAGTCGGTAAACGATAACGGTTCCCGGTTTCACGAGAAAGCCAGGCCGCGTAATCGGTAGCATCCTGCCAGGAGACAGAAATGGCTGGACGATTGCCACGCCCCCATTGATGGTCATCGGCCAGCGGGCGACCCGTGGCACGACTGAACTGATCAAACTCATCAAAAGTGATTTCATTCACTCCGATTGCAAAATCACGACCAATGTGTACGGTACGCACGGGTCGCGCACTAGGTCCGTAACGTCCTGAAATATCGCCCATTTCATAGGAACCTTTAGCGACAACCACCATTTTTGGTCCGGTACCACCGCTGGCAAGGGGGTCCGCGAAAGTAACCTGTTTGCGAGTCGGAGCGGTCCAGCGAGATTCACTCAACTGAACCTGTTCGTCAACCTTGCTAATTTCTGGCACGTTTCGCTGGCTGGCCAGGTACAACCCGGCACCAACGTTGACCACGGTTATGACAATTGCGGCACCAATAGAGGCGACCACCAGTTTCGATATTTTTGGCTTCTCACTGGCTTTACGGATAGACACCGACGGAATTTCACCTCGGGAACGCTCGCGAATACCTTCCTGCGGAACAGGTTGAACGGCCGCCTGAACAGAGGGTTCAGCAGCACGCTGAACCGGGGCTACCGAGGGCTCTGTTGCTCGCTGGACCTCAGTCTCATCAACCTTTTGTTTTAAATAATCGCGGCTGTCGATCCGTCGAGGTTTGTGTTCGGCACTGGCGGGCAGTGGTGATAATTCGCCAATATCCAGCGAATCCACGGAATCGCCATCCTCCAGCAACGACAACGGCGGAGAATCAATTGATGCTGGTTTCACCCGCTGGTTCGAAAAGTCATCAACCGCTTTGAGCACCTCTTCTGTGGTGGGACTGTCGTTTTCCTCCAGCCTCAATTCATCATGCTGCTCATGCTGCCGGCCATTATCACCAAATAGAGAGGGTTTAATCGGAGTAACCGAATCTTCGTCACTATATTGCTCAAGTTCTTTGGCCAGATCCTCACCGTACTGGTAACGATCTTCAGGCTTTTTCGCCATCAGCTTGTCGAGTATCGGCTGAAGCCAGCGATACTCATCCGGCAGTTGTGGAATGGGGTCCCGCAGGTGTTTCATCGCCAACGCTACGGGGTTATCCGCTGTGTAGGGCTTGGCCCCGGTAAGCATGAAATAAAACACGCACCCCAGACTGTAAAGATCGGACCGAGAATCGACCTGTTCACCGAACGCCTGCTCCGGGCTCATGTACGCAGGCGTGCCCAACGTCATTCCAGCGGCGGTCACCTGAGTATTGTCGGATAGCCCTTTGGCCAGTCCAAAATCGGACAACACCACGGTGCCATCCTCCCGAAATAGTATGTTCCCGGGCTTGATATCTCGATGGATATAACCCTTGCCATGCGCATAGGCAAGGGCCTTGGCCACCTGCACCATCACCTTGATAATTTCCGACACCCGCATGGTGGTTTTTACCCGCCGGAACAGATCACCACCGTCGACACACTCCATGGCGATGTAATGCTGCGCACCGACGACGCCATAATCGTAGATGACAATAATATAGGGGTAAGTAAGCTGAGCAATAATGCGCGCCTCTTTCAAAAAGCGCTTGGTGTAAGTGGGGTCATGGGTGAGACTCTCGGCCATCACTTTCAGGGCCACCCGTCGGCCCAGGGACACCTGCTCGGCCAGATAGACGGTAGACATGCCCCCGTAACCGAGCACGCTCTCTACCTTGTAACCGGGAATTTCTACTAGTTCAGCCATCAGTGCCTAGGTTTCCAGCCATTACCCTGAGTCAAAACGACTATCGACCCAAACGGGACGCTCATGGGGAAAGTGAGCATAACAAAAAGTCTGTAGATCGTCTCGCTATAAGTTCAACTAACGGAATAGATATCGAATCTAACTCGCTGTCCTTTAATAGAATAATTCGGTGAACCAGCCAACCAGCCACCTTTGATCGGTCTTTTTACTACCACCCGTAACCGCGCCCGGCTCTGTGCCACAGCCAGCAACTCCTCGCCACTGGATTCCAGTTCGGCCACCTGCCGCAGGAGCTGCATGTTTTTTTTGGGCAAAGCGCGCTTACTCGTTTCAGCAAACATAGGGTCCAGATAGATGACGTCGAAGCGGCGGTCGCTATGTTGATTTAGCCACGCCACCGCTTCGGCACAGACCAGATCAGGGAGGTCGGCCAGCCCGACCGAAGCGGCGCGCTGCAATCCATCATTCACCAGCTCAAACAGCCAACGCGATTTTTCCAACGCGACTACTTTATGGCCCATGGTAGCCATCAACATGGTATCCGTAGCCATCCCCATGGTTGCATCAAGAATGGTTAAGGACCCGCGATGGCGCCCCTGAACGGCCTTGATCAGCAACTCTCCCTGAGCCTGACGCCGGCGTTGAACGCTGGCATATTCGACATAATCGGCACTGACAGTCATTTCAGACCCTGATTGATCAGCAGTGATCGCCTGCAACACACCGTCTCGGTATCGAAGTCTCACCACATCTTCCTCGCAGCTCGGCTCTGCCACCCGTTCTACCCCCAGACGCTTAGCAAGCTTCTGCGCCTGATGATCGGACGCGTCACCTTCTACCGTGACGATCAAGGGTTACTGCTCACTGCGATCTCTCTTGTTGGACAGCAGGTAATCTTCAGATTGCATTTCTATCAACCGACTGACCACTCGCTCAAATTCAAAATGAAATCGATCGCCACGGTAGATATCCCCGGGCTCGGTTTCCGCGGAGATCACCAGATTAATTTTCTGGTCGTAGAGCACATCAACAAGATTCATAAACCGATGGGCTGAATCGTAATCATCAATGGCTAGCCGAGGCACGTCCAGCAAGAACACGGTATGGAACTGCTCGGCAATAGCCAGATAATCGTAGGTGCTACGTGGCCCGCCGCACAGCTCATCAAACCCGAACATGACGACATCACCGCCCACCCCTGCCACCTCTACAGGGCGACCATTAATGTCAATTTGCCCAGGTTGCGGAGTAGCCCCGGCTGCTTGCTCAAAAGCCTTCGCCATTGCCAAACTAGTAGCGGCTGACAGAGGAGTCATATATCGCGTCAGCTGGCGTAAAGTTCGATAACGATAATCCGTATCGCTATTCAGGTGATGCACCGCCATCTGCTGCTTAATCAAGCCAATCGTCAACAGAAAACGTTCGCGCTGCAGCCCGTTCAAATAAAGCTCGTCGGGTGCTCGATTGGAGGTTCCTACCACCACTACGCGACGGCTAAACAGGGAGGAAAGCAGACCACCCAGCAGCATCGCATCGGCAACATCGTGGACCTGAATTTCATCAAAACAGATCAGATCAACTCGGTCGGCAACCTCTGCGGCGATAACGGCCAGTGGATCGGCAAGATTGTCGACTGTTTTCAAACGTTCATGAATTTGTTGCATGAACTGGTGAAAATGGATGCGCTGCTTGCGCTCTCCCGGAACGGACGCAAAAAACAAGTCCATCAGGAAACTCTTTCCACAACCAACGCTGCCCCAGATATACAACCCCATGGGTCCCGACCGACCAGCAGTTTTCGGCCAAAGCTCGAACCACCGACGCCTCGGGCGGGCCACCGCCAATCCCTCAAACACGCGCTGTAGTGCTTCCACCACCGCGCCCTGGGCCGGGTCTTCAAAAAAGCCTTCTCGACGGAGCTGCTGTTGATACTGATCGCGGGGTGAAAGGCTCACGCCAACAACTCCGTCATGGGTTTACCGACCACCGTTGAAAAATCGAGGGCGATAGGAGCGTAACCGGCCAGCAGCAGTTTTGAACCGTCAGGTTCAGAGCTGACGCATCACCAGGCGCTTTTTAATATCGGCAATCGCTTTGGCCGGATTGAGCCCCTTGGGGCAGGCACTGGTGCAGTTCATGATGGTGTGACAGCGGTACAACCGAAACGGATCCTCTAGCTGGTCGAGGCGATCCCCTTCGCCTTCGTCTCGACTATCAACGATCCAGCGATGGGCTGCCAGCAAAATAGCCGGCCCAAGAAAGCGGTCACTATTCCACCAGTAGGAAGGGCAGGAAGTAGAACAGCAGGCGCAGAGAATACATTCGTAATGACCATCCAGCGCTTCACGGTCCTCCTTCGACTGCAGACGCTCACGGCCTTCAGCGGGCGGGGTATCGGATTTCATCCACGGCTGGATCGATTCGTACTGGGCATAAAAATGGGTCAGATCCGGGACCAGGTCCTTCACTACCTCCTGATGGGGCAGAGGAGTAATCTTGAGACGTCCGTTACGGGCGACGCTTTTTATATCCTGGGTACAGGCTAGTGTGTTTGTACCGCCAATATTCATCGCACAGGAGCCGCAAACACCTTCGCGACAGGAGCGTCTCAGGGTAAGCGTACCGTCCTGTTCGTCCTTAATTTTGAGCAATCCGTCGAGGACCATTGGCCCGCAGTTGTCCAGATCGACGTCAAATTCATCATAACTGGGCGGTTGATCAGATTCCGGATCGTAGCGGTAAATTTCGAAAACTACCTTGTTGGTTGACACCTTGCGACTCCTCAGTAGACCCGTTTCATCGGCGGCACTGACTCCACCTCATCATTAAGCGGCGCAGATTTAACCGGACGATAGTCCAGACGAACCTCGCCCTCCACCTGATTATCAACCCAGGCCAGGCTATGTTTCATCCACTTGTCATCATCACGCTCAGGAAAATCATCACGGGCATGAGCACCACGCGATTCTTCGCGAGCATTGGCGGAATCCATAGTCGCCAGGGCTACTCCGAGGAGGTTGTCGAGCTCTAACGCTTCCACCAGGTCGGTATTAAAAATCATGCCGTGATCGGAAATGCCCAGATCGGGCATGAGTGCGGCCACTTCACGCATTTCCCTGACCCCTGCTTCAAGGGTCTCGGCGGCACGAAAAACCGCGCATCGATTCTGCATGGTGCTTTGCATGCCCGCCCGTATTTCTGCCACCTTTCGGTTACCCTTGGCTGTGCGGACACGATCAAAGCGCTCCATCACCCTGGCACTGGCCTGCGGATCCAGTTTCGGCTCTTTCAGATCCGGCAATGTCTGCTCCAGGCGGAGGGCTGCAGCTCGGCCAAACACGATGATATCGAGCAGACTATTGGCACCGAGACGATTCGCACCATGCACCGAGACACAGGCGCATTCGCCAATGGCGAACAGACCCGGCACCACCTTATCTTCGCCATTTTGATGATTGATAACTTCGCCATGGAAGTTGGTGGGAATACCGCCCATGTTGTAGTGCACAGTCGGCAACACGGGAATCGGCTCGCGGGTCACATCCACGCCAGCAAAAATCATTGCCGTTTCAGAGATACCCGGTAATTTTTCCGCCAGCACATCGGCACCCAGATGTTCCAGATGCAGCATGCAGTGGTCCTTGTTTGGCCCACAACCACGTCCTTCCAGAATCTCCAGCGTTTCGGCTCTGGACACCACGTCGCGAGACGCCAGGTCTTTAGCCGTCGGCGCGTAGCGTTCCATAAACCGCTCACCATCACCATTGGTCAGATAACCGCCCTCCCCTCTGGCGCCTTCCGTAATTAGACAACCTGCGGGATAGATGCCTGTGGGGTGGAATTGCACCATTTCCATGTCCTGCAAGGGCACGCCGATGCGAGCCGCCATGGCCTGACCGTCACCGGTGCAAATGTGCGCATTCGTGGTCGATTGATAAGCGCGACCATAACCGCCAGTGGCCAGCACCACGGCTTTAGCAGAGAAACGATGGATAGAACCATCTTCGAGGCAATAGGCCATCACCCCATTAACTTCCCCGTCGGCTCCCTGCAACAGATCGAGTGCGACATACTCAACAAAAAAGTTGGCTTTATGACGCAGGCATTCCTGATACAGGGTATGCAACATGGCATGACCGGTGCGGTCGGCAGCGGCGCAGGTACGATGAGCAATGGTTTTATGGTCGGCCAGATACTGGCCACCAAACGGTCGTTGATAAATTTTTCCCTCTTCCGTCCGTGAGAAGGGCAGTCCGGCATTTTCCAGCTCAATCACGGCCGGAATAGCCTGCTGGGTCATGTACTGGATGGCGTCCTGGTCTCCGAGCCAGTCAGATCCTTTAACCGTATCGAAAAAGTGGCTACGCCAGTCATCTTCGACTACATTCCCCAGGGCTGCATTGATACCACCCTGTGCAGCCACCGTGTGAGACCGGGTTGGAAACACTTTGGTGATACACCCTACCGACATACCCGCAGATGCCATACCAAAGGTCGCCCGCAATCCTGCACCACCGGCACCGACGACTATCGCGTCAAACTGGTGGTCAACTATTTTGTATTTGTCCAATTTAGGAATCTCTATTTATTTTGCTGTTGCGTTACGACAAAGCCATAAACAGGCTGGTGAGCACAGAAACCGTTGCAACAACGCCCGCACTGGTGGTCAGGACTGCAACCCCGCCAATCAACAGCAACTTTAATCCGTGTATGTGCACATAATCTTCCAGCAAAACCTTGCTGCAGATGAAGGCATGCACCATCCCAAAGTAAAAGAAGGCCAACATTAAACCGGCATTAACCGGAGAGCCAAGCCAGTCTCGGGCCTCTGCCAGGTCGATACCACCCGCGCTGAGGGTAAGCAGCCTGCCACCCAGAACAAGGCCCAGCAGGATCAGCACGATCGCAGTAAAACGCTCCTGCACGAACTCGCCGGTACCCGTTCCGGCAGAACCATGATTGCGGGCCGCAGACATTGCAGACCTGAACTGACTCATGACACTCCCCTCATAATAACCAGAGACCAGACGGCGAGCGTTAACAAGGCCGAACACACAACGGCAATGAGGCCCGTACGTTTTGCCGTTTCAATTTCAAATCCATAACCAAGGTCCCAGCAAAAATGGCGTAGCCACTGAGCGGCACTGTAGAAAGCACAGAAGGTCCAGCCAAACAGCGCGACCCGGCCAACAAAACTCGCCAGGAGTCCGTTAACAAACTGGTAAACCTCGCCCCCGGCAGCCACACTACCTAACCAGGCGGCGAGCACAAACATGCCGCCCAGCAGAGCCGCATTGGTTGCCCGATGAAGAATCGAAGTGAATGACCCCGTTAGAGGTCGATAAACCTCGAGATGGGGAGACAAGGGCCGCTGTCCCTGACTCATCACGGTTACTCCTAAGTTATCTGTAGATTTTAAAGGGGAGGAATGAATTGTTTGCAACGCCCGGGCTGCGCAATCGCCTGCATCATCAAGTCTGAAATATTAGTTGAGCGTCGCAGAACGGCCGACAAAATCATCGGCGAACGAAGCTCGCTAATTTTAGGCCTTGACGCCCACTTCGACAAGCAGATTCGCCCCGGTTACCCGCCTGCGGGTTGCTCTTTATCCGTCTCCACCAAAACCCGGATCGGTTATTTTTGATTTGAGGTTGACCAATCAGCGAGCTGTATCATGCTTAGCGCCGCTAAAGCAAAATTAAACAGCGCGCATGGATAGGCTTTGGTATAGAATCCCCGTGCTTTTTTAACCTGTTTTAAGGAGTCGGCAATGCCTAGCACCACAACTAGCCAGGAGCCTACCCGGCGAGAATTCAAGCCTTACAAGCCGAAGAAAAAAGAGGCTTACATGAGTCCTGCCCAACAGGATCATTTCCGCGCCATTTTAAATGCCTGGCGTGACGAACTTACTGAAGAGCTCGAACGCATGCGCAACCGCATGCAGGACGAAGTCATCAATTGTCCCGACCCTACCGATCGGGCCTCCCAGGAATCGGAGATGGCACTTGAGTTACGTACTCGTGACCGAGAACGAAAACTCATAATACGCATCGACAAAACCCTCGAACAGATCGATGAGGGTGATTATGGTTACTGTGAAGAGTGTGGTGCCGATATTGGCTTACGCCGACTCGAAGCACGACCAACGGCTAAACAGTGCATCGACTGCAAATCACTTGCGGAGATTCGCGAAAAGCAGATGGGATAATCGCCACCCGGTTCAACTCCAAATGGGGTTTTTAACCAGAAACAAAAAAGCCGCCGAACGGTATTAGTCGTTCGGCGGCTTTTTTGAACCCGAAACGGGTTATTCTGCGGCAGATTCCTCTTCAAGCAACGCTTTAACACTTAGGCGGATGCGTCCCTGACGATCGACCTCAAGCACCTTCACTTTGACGACGTCGCCTTCAGACAGCTTGTCAGAAACCTTCTCCACCCGCTCGTTGGATATCTGCGAGATATGCAGTAAACCATCGCGCCCTGGCAGGATGGTGACAAAAGCACCAAAATCCATCAGCTTGACAACTTTGCCCTCGTAAACCGTTCCCACCTCAACATCGGCGGTGATCTGTTCAACCAGGCGTTTAGCTTCTTCGCCGGCTGACCGATCAACGCTGGCAATACGAACGCTACCGTCATCGTCTATATCAATGGTGGCACCGGTGGTTTCGGTGATCGACCGGATGGTTGCACCACCCTTGCCGATGACGTCGCGAATTTTCTCAGGATTGATCTTGATCGAGATAATGCGAGGCGCATAGTCAGACATTTCCTGACGAGGCGAGGCGATCGCCGCATCCATACAATCAAGGATGTGCAGCCGGCCTTCGCGCGCCTGGTCAAGCGCAACACCCATAATTTCGCCGGTGATGCCCGTTACCTTGATATCCATCTGCAGGGCAGTCACGCCATTACGCGTACCTGCAACCTTGAAATCCATATCACCAAGGTGATCTTCATCCCCAAGAATATCGCTCAGCACTGCGAAGCGATCCTGATCTTTGATCAGCCCCATCGCGATACCGGCAACTGCGGATTTCAGTGGGACGCCGGCGTCCATCATTGCCAGGCTACCGCCACAAACCGATGCCATTGAACTGGAACCGTTGGACTCAGTAATCTCCGACACGACGCGCAGGGTGTAGGGAAATTCTTCGCGGGTCGGGACCAGCGCCGTCAATGCCCGCTTGGCGAGACGCCCATGACCCAGCTCGCGGCGTTTGGTAACGCCCATACGGCCCGTTTCACCGACACAATAGGGAGGAAAGTTGTAATGCAGCATAAAGCTGTCTTTATATTCGCCCTGCAGTGCATCGATAACCTGAGCATCGCGCTCAGTACCGAGCGTGGTGACCACCAGCGCCTGAGTCTCACCGCGGGTAAAAAGGGCTGAACCGTGAGTGCGAGGTAATACGCCTGTGCGAATCGAAATTGGCCGAACATCGCGCGTCGTACGACCATCAATCCGCGTCTCGCCGCTCAATATGGCCCCGCGAACCGTGGCACCTTCGAGGTCGTGCAGGGCTTCCAGGGCTTCATCTAACGCGTCAGCGTCATCACCGTACTCTTCCTTGATTCTGCCCCGCAGCACTTTCACTGCATCCTGACGAGCCGATTTTTCCTGAATTTTATAAGCCGCCTTAACGTCATCGGCGTAACTGGCGGTAACTTTGTCAACAATCGCCTGGTCGGCTACCGGTGGCTGCCAGTCCCAGGCCGGTTGCCGCGCCTGATCGACAAACTCATTAATGGCGACAATCACCTTCTGTAATTCAGCCTGACCAAACACCACGGCGTCGAGCATGATCTCTTCGCTCAACTGATCCGCTTCAGATTCCACCATGACAACGCCAGACTCAATACCGGCAACCACCAGGTTGAGCCCACTGGAATCCATCTGGTCAATATCCGGGTTGACGACATACTGGCCATCGATATAACCCACTCTTACTGCGGCCACCGGTCCCTGGTAAGGACAACCAGAAAGCGCCAGCGCAGCGGAAGCCCCGATAAGCGCAGGGATATCCGGGTTTACCTTGTCGTCCGCCGAAACAGCGGTCGCAACGATTTGAATTTCGTTATAAAACCCGTCTGGAAACAGAGGCCGTACGGAACGATCGATCAACCGAGAGGTGAGAATCGCGTTTTCAGAAGGTCGCGCTTCCCGCTTGAAAAACCCTCCGGGTATTTTACCAGCCGCGTAATATTTCTCGATGAAGTCCACCGTGAGGGGAAAAAAGTCCTGCCCCGGTTTGGCTTCGGTGCGACCGGTCATTGCCACCAGCACGACGGTGTCGCCCAGGGAGACAAGGACACTGTTGGCCTGTCTGGCGACCTCTCCGGTCTCTAATACCAGCGTGTGCTGTCCCAACTGAATTTCTTTTCTGATGGCTGTCACGGCTTCTCTCTTAGATTGATTGCTTCATTAAACTTCATTATCAGCTGTCTCACCCCTGACCCACCTGAGCCAGGCGGCTATTTACTACTTACGCAGACCCAGTGAGTTGACAACTTCCCGGTAGCGAGTTGAATCTTTCTTCTTAAGATAATCGAGCAATTTACGCCGCTGATTAACGACCCTTAACAGCCCCTGACGGGAATGATGGTCATGCTTATGGGTCTTAAAATGCTCGGTCAAATAATCGAGCCTCGCGGAAAGGAGCCCGATCTGGACTTCCGGGGAACCCGTATCAGCATCCCCTCGCTTAAATTTACTCACAACATCTGACTTATTTTCTGCGGTTAATACCATTTCATTCAACTCCAAATTTAACAATTACAAATTAACTATTCGACCCTTCACCTTAAAAACATCAGGGCCGGCTTAACTTAATGTCTCAACAAGCGCTTAGGCCTTACAACGCCATCGATTTCCTGCTCACCTACGCCAAAAAAGAGGCCATCCGTGGATAAAGCAACCAGCCTGGCCTCCTTAGTTGCCGTCAATTCCACCGACTGCCCTAACTTCAATCGGGCTGCCTGTTTTGGCGAAACGTTTAATGGTTCCAGGCCCTCCAGCAGCATTTCGGTAGGCCGTATGTAGGGCACCATGCGATTATCATCATCCGCGACCTGTTCCAGCTCAGTCAGGGAGATCGCGTCATCGATACCGAGCCCGCCGCAGGACAAACGGCGTAATTCCGCCACGTAGGCGCCGCAGCCAAGCGTTCCGCCAAGATCAACGATCAAACTACGGACGTAAGTCCCCTTGCTGCAGCTTATTTCAAAGGTCGCCTGGTCACCCGCCAGTTCGATCAATTCGAATTGTGACACGTTAACCCGGCGAGTCTCTGGCTCAACTTCGATGCCAGCGCGGGCATAGTCACACAACCGGCGACCGTCTTTTTTAATCGCTGAATAAACGGGCGGGCGTTGGTCGATAGCGCCTCTGAAACCGGATAAGCCGTCCTCAATGGATTGAGGATCAAGCAGCGACTGAACGCCCGTGGAGGTAATTTCCCCTTCCCGGTCGCCGGTATCGGATACCGCACCAAATTGTGCCTTAACCCGATAGCGCTTATCCGCTTCAAGTTGAAACCGGGAGAACTTGGTCGCTTCCCCCAAGCAGATCGGCAACAGGCCAGTCGCTAGCGGGTCAAGCGTTCCGGTATGACCGGCCTTATTAGCCCGCAACAACCACTTCACCCGCTGCAGCGCCTGATTGGAACTGATCCCTTCTGGCTTATCCAGCAGCATCAGACCGTTCAGCTCGCGCTTTACTCGAGTTATTGGTTCAGAAGCGCCCATGTTTATCCGCGGCCGCTCTTAGGAGCTGATCTATTCTGCTACTCTGACTGGGCAGATGGTCAATGACGAACTCGAGTTTCGGTGCACGACGGGTATTCAATCGCTGGGCGATTCCCCGGCGCAAAAAACCACTGGCGTGTTGCAAACCTTCCAGCGTTTCCTGTGCATCATCAGAGCCGATCCGAGTGAAGTAAATCTTCGCCAGAGACAGGTCCGGCGTCACTTCTACAGAGGAAAAATTAATCAGGGCATCCAGTCGTGGATCTTTCAGGGTGCGTAAAAGTTCCGGCAACTCGCGTTGAATCGCATGCCCGACTCGGCGACTACGATCTACGCCCTGCACTGACTGACCTCTCTAAAGCTTGCGTTCAACCTGTACCCGCTCGAAACATTCGATTTGGTCTCCGGGCTGGACATCGTCGTAGCCACTCACGCCGATACCGCATTCGGTACCACTCTTCACTTCCTGGACATCATCTTTAAAGCGCCGTAACGATTCCAGCTCACCCTCAAAAACCACGATATCGTCCCGTAACACCCGAATCGGGGCATCCCGTCGAACTCGTCCTTCCGTCACCATGGATCCGGCAATGTCACCGTACTTGGGTGACCTGAAGACTTCTCGAACTTCCGCAAGCCCAATAATTTGCTGCGCAAACTCCGGCGCCAGCATACCGGTCAACGCCTGTCGGACATCGTCAATTACTTCGTAGATGATACTGTGGTAGCGCAGGTCTACACCGCTATCCTGAATCAGCTTCCGTGCGGTTGCGTCTGCGCGGACATTAAAACCAATAATCAGGGCTCGACCGGAAATGGCCAAATTAACATCGGTTTCAGTAATCGCCCCGACACCACTGCTCAACACTTTAACCATCACCTCATCACTGGGCAGTTCGAGCAGTGATGACACCAGTGCTTCCGCCGAGCCACGAACATCCGCCTTGATAATGACGTTCAGGGTGTTGTCCTTATCGGTCGCTAACTGGCTGAAAATATCCTCAGTTGACGTAACCGCCTGACCGGCCAGTTCCTTCTCGCGACGCTGCGTTCGGCGAAATTCCGCTATTTCTCGGGCCTTTTTCTCATCGGGAACGGCATTAAAGGCATCGCCTACATCCGGCGCTCCTGACAGGCCAACGATTTCAACCGGCATGGAGGGGCCTACCTGAGTCAGCTTGTCACCATTTTCACTAGTCAGCACTCGCGCCCGACCAAATTCAGAACCGGCAAGAATGATATTGCCCTGTTCAAGCAACCCCTGCTGTATCAGTACCGTCGCAACAGGCCCACGCCCCCGATCGAGCCGTGACTCGATAACCAGGCCCTGAGCAGGCCCTTCCGCCGGCGCTTTCAACTCCAGCAATTCAGCCTGGACCAGCAACGCGTCGAGCAAATCGTCCACGCCCGCGCCCGTTTTGGCAGAAATTTCAACGAACTGTGCGTCTCCACCCCAGTCGTCCGGGGCCACGCCGTGGGAGGACAGCTCCTGCTTCACCCGGTCCGGATCCGCACCGTCCTTATCCATTTTATTGACAGCCACCACCATCGGAACATCAGTCGACTGAGCGTGCTTGATCGCTTCCAGTGTTTGCGGCTTCACGCCATCGTCAGCCGCAACCACCAGCACGACGATATCGGTCAATTGAGCTCCACGAGCCCGCATCGCTGAAAAAGCAGCGTGACCGGGGGTGTCCAGAAAAGTTATTGCACCCTGCGGTGTTTCGACGTGATAAGCACCGATATGCTGGGTGATTCCACCACTTTCCCCTGCAGCCACCCGGGTTTCACGGATGTGATCCAGCAACGTGGTTTTACCGTGATCGACATGGCCCATCACAGTGATCACCGGTGGCCGTGAAGAAGCATCACTGAGGCCACTGGTTAAATCACCCTCGGGGTTATCCGAGTCAGCGACTCTGGCCTGGTGCCCCATTTCTTCGGTCACCAGAATGGCCATATCCTGATCAATAACCTGATTAATAGTGACCATCTGGCCCATCTTCATCAGGGCTTTGATCACCTCACCCGCCTTAACGGAAAGACGACTTGCCAGTTCCGCAACGGTGATGGTTTCGCCAATCGCGACTTCTTTGACCTGAACGCCGGTGGGCATCTCGAAGGCGTGCTCGGTGGACTTGCTAGCCGCTCGTTGAGTCTTGGAACGACGGCGTTTACTGGCCAGCCCACCGAGCACGGCTGCTCGTTGCGGCTTGGCTTTAGCGGCCTGTTTTGCTTTCTTACGGGCGCCTCGATCACCTTCTTTTACCGGCGGGGGAATCGTCGCATTGGCATCAACCGGTTTGTTCTCGACCTCATCAACCGCCTCCGTCGCTGCGGCAGGTTCTTTTTCAGCGGCCCCGGCTACTTCATCTGCAACCTGTTCCGCTTCTTGCTCAGCAGCCTTTTCCGCAACCGGCTCGTCGCCCGAATCCGCCGCGACAGGCGTTTCATCGCTGGCCTGGGTTTCTTCGACAGCGGCTGCCTGATTATCACCAGTCGCTACCACAGCCTCGGTTTCTACTGAGTCAACCGCCAGCTCCTCATTCTCATCCGGAGTGACTTCTTCTACGACCTCGGGAGTCTCTTCCCGTTTAACAAAAGTACGCTTTTTTCGAACCGTCACCGTTACCTTATCGGATTTAGGTGAACTCATTCGACTGCGATTAGCTGCCCCGCTGCTCTGGCGCAGCTCACTGGTAACATTCCGACGCAGAGTCACCCTGCGCGGTTTAGCGTCAGCCTCACCTGATTCGACACCATGAGACTTACGCAAAAACATGAGTAGCTGGGTTTTCTGTTCGTTCGTAATCTGCGCGTCAGCGCCGTCCACCTCAACGCCGGCTTCGACAAACTGCTTAAGCAGCTTGTCGACCGAAATATTCACGCTCTTGGCAAAATCTTCAACTGAAACAGTTTTCATTGCGTGCCTGTATTCCTACCCTTTGGGGTTACTCAAACCAGATGGCCCGAGCAGCCATAATTAATTTTCCAGCCAGCTCTTCATCCAGCTCATCAATATCGAGCAGATCATCAACGGCCTGGTCCGCCAGATCTTCTCGGCTGATTATTCCGTTGGCAGCTAACATTAGCGCTAGCCGTGGCGTCACTCCTTCCACTTCGAGAAGGTCTTCGGCTGGCTCCGCCTTGTCGACACTTTCCTCGAGGGAAATTTCCTGCGTCAACAAAGCATCCTGAGCACGTCGGCGCAATTCGTCGACCAGCTCTTCATCAAATTCTTCTATTTCAAGCAACTCAGAGATAGGCACAAAGGCGATCTCTTCCAGGTTCGTGAACCCTTCCATTGCCAGTATTTCAGCAACATCCTGATCAATATCGAGCTGGGCGACCAACTTGGCCGACATTTCCAGAACTTCTGCTTCCTGTTTCTGTTCTATTTCCTGGACCGACATCATATTCAACGACCAGCCAGTCAGATCACTAGCGAGTCGGACATTCTGACCGCCCCGACCAATCGCCAACGACAGTTGATCCTCATCAACCGCCACATCCATCGTGTGACTCTCTTCGTCAACGGCAATCGACACGATTTTCGCCGGCGACAGTGCATTGATTACGAACTGCCCGGGATTATCGTCCGCAAGCACAATGTCTACGCGCTCGCCGGCCAGTTCATTGGAGACGCTCTGCACCCGCGTGCCGTGCATGCCCACGCAGGCACCAATTGGATCGATCCTTGTTTCATGGCTGCGGACCGCAATTTTGGCTCGAACACCTGGATCCCTTGCCGCGCCCACTATTTCCACCATTCCCTCACTGACCTCGGGAACCTCGCGGCGAAATAGCTCGACCAGCAGCTCCGGAGCCGTACGCACCAACAATAGTTGTGGCCCACGCACTTCTTCACTAATACCGGTCAGAAAGGCCACCGCCCGATCGCCGACACGCATATTTTCCCGGGGAATTAATTTGTCCCGAGTGATCACCCCTTCAGCGCCTCCACCAAGGTCGATTACCACGTTACCGCGATCTACCCGTTTGACCTGGCCTGAAAGCATTTGACCGATACGGGACTCAAACTGTTTGGCAACCTTCATGCGCTCAGCTTCGCGCACCTTTTGCACAATTACCTGCTTTGCCTGCTGCGAAGCGATACGCCCGAAATCCACTATCTCAACCAGCTCTTCAAGCAGGTCGCCGACCGCTATATCCGCCTGCTTCTGAACAGCATCGGATAAACGAATCATGGTCGTACTATCAAACAGAAACTCGCCCTCGCCCGCTGCATTATCACTGTCTTCGTCGGCCACTACCTGCCAAACCCGGTAGGTGTCGTAATCGCCGGTAGCGGTATCGATCTCCACCCGGAACTCGGCATCGTCAGCCGCAATTTTCTTCCTCGCCGCAGCCAGCGCCAGTTCAATAGCGTTAAATATAATCGCTGGTTCCAGGCCTTTTTCGGCGGAGACAACGTCTACCACCATGAGGATTTCTTTATTGTCCATTTAATGAACTCCAGCTTCAAAAAATGACGGCACCAGACGTGCACGACGAATCAACGGCAACGGCAGTGTAATTTTTTCACCGTCGACTTCGAGCAACAGATCATCATCGACAATATCGACGATCACCCCACGAAAATTCTTACCACCCCCCAGTGGCCGCCGCAGCTGCACCCGCGCTTCCTCGCCACGATATCGTAAATAATGTTCAGCCGTCACCAGTGGACGATCAGCCCCGGGAGATGACACCTCGAGCACGTAATTTCCGGCAACCGGGTCATTTACATCCAGCACTCCGCTGGCGTAGCGGCTTACCGCCTCGCAATCCTCAATACCAATACCGTCTGGCGCATCAACGTAGAGGCGCAGCACTGCGTGACGATGCTGCAAAAGCTCAACGCACACGAGTTCGTAACCGAGTGATTCAACACCCGACTGGAGCAGCTCTTCTATTTTCTGGACCGATGCCACCATTTATTAAATCTACATAAAAAAAAAGGGCCGACGGCCCAATTCACTTTACAGGGAGGATCAGGCTTTGCTGACCCCCCAGAATATTTCGATGGCCTGGGCCACCAACTTCAGTAACACTCAATCTTTCCAACGGCATTTGGTAGCGGGGGTAGGATTCGAACCTACGACCTTCGGGTTATGAGCCCGACGAGCTACCGGACTGCTCCACCCCGCAGCCGTTGGAAGGAGGCGCATTCTACAAAATAGGACACCTGCGCGCAACAGAACAGAAGCGCTATCGACAAAAAAGATTGGCGGGAGGAATGCGGAGAAGAGTGCTAATTACAGAGCACTAAAAACCTGATTGCAAATTTCAAACAGTTTGCCCGGAAAAAGGCCAAGCACGAGGACAAAGAGACCGTTCAATACCAGTACGAATCGTTCGTCCCAGCTGGAGACCAGCGGGCTTGGATCCTCAACATCATCAAAAAAGACGAGCTTAACCACCCGAAGGTAATAGAAAGCGCCAATCACAGAAAATAGCACTGCTACCACGGCAATCCAGGCAAAGCCCTGTTCAATGACCGCATCGATTACCGCCAGCTTGGCGAAAAATCCAACCGTGGGGGGGACACCGGCCATTGAAAACATCACCAGCAACACCACGAGCCCCATCAACGGAGAACGTTGCGCTAACCCCTTAAAGTCGACCAGATTTTCGGCTTCAAAACCCTGCCGACTCAACAGCATGATCAGGCCAAACGCAGCCAGTCCGGTAATCGCATAGGTGATCATATAGAACAGCGAAGCAGAATATCCCTCACCGGTGCCAACCAGCACACCGAGCAGGACAAAACCCATGTGCGAAATAGCCGAATAGGCGAGCATCCGCTTAAAGTTAGTCTGGGCAATCGCGATGATATTACCGACCGCCAGTGAGGCGACCGCAAGGAGCATCAGCATTGGCTGCCACTGGTGGATCAGTGGCTGCAACACATCCGCGAACAGACGCAGGACTAACGCTATCGCGGCCAGTTTGCTTGCGGTGCCAAGATAATTGGTAACCGCCGTCGGCGATCCCTCGTAGATATCCGGTAACCACATATGAAACGGGGCCGCGCCCAATTTGAAAGCCGCACCTACCACCGCAAAGACCACACCCAGACCCAGCAGCATCTGATACTGGCCAGCACTGGTTAGCACGGCCTGTATTTCCAGTTGCATCTCGGCGGTCTGAACCGTTCCGGTAACGCCATAAAGTATCGAAATGCCATAAAGCAGGACGCCGGACGCCAGCGCACCAAGAATAAAATATTTTATTGCCGCCTCGCTGGAAGCAACGGAGCGGCGATCAAAGCCCACGAGTGCGTAAAGCGACAGCGAGAGGGTTTCGAGGCCCAGATAAAGCGATAACAATGACCCGGCAGACGCGATAATCATCATGCCAAGCAATCCAAACAGACTTAGAGTGAAGAACTCTCCATTCAGCAGCCCCCGTACCGCCAGGTAGCCCCGGCCGTATAGAAACACCACCGCGACGGCAATCACCATCGCCAGCTTCAGGACCAGACTTAAACCGTCACTTTGATAGTGGCCAGCAAACACCAGCTGTTCACCCTGGTAGGAATAGACGCTCACCAATGCAGTTAGCGCCAGTGCCAGCATACTGGTCGTGTAGGTCCCGACCCGCTCTTTACCCGGCGCAAAGAGGTCAACCAGCAGGACGACGCTTGCCATGACCAGCAGCGTAATTTCTGGCAGAACCGGGATTAATTCCTGGGTTGAGAATTCCATCACAACTTGCCCTTGCTGACGTGGTCCAGTAATGCTTCGACAGAAGCGTGCATGATTTCAAACAGAGGGTTAGGTAGCACACCGAGACCAAGAACCGCTATCGCCAGCACGCCAAGCACAAACCGCTCTCGGCCATTTAGATCCGTCAGGGCCGCCACCGCGTCATTGGCAACCGCGCCAAAAATAACCCGACGATACATCCACAGGTTATATGCGGCGCCAAGCACGAGCGAGGTCGCAACGGTCAGTGCCACCCAGAAACTGTGGTCAAACGCCGCCAGAATCACCAGGAACTCACCGATAAACCCGGACGTACCCGGCAATCCAGAGTTAGCCATTACGAAAAACATCATTAACGCGGCAAACACGGGCATGGTGTTAACCACGCCTCCGTAATCGCCAATCTGCCGCGTGTGCATACGGTCATAGATAACGCCAACACAGAGAAACATAGCGGCCGATATAAAACCGTGGGACACCATCTGCGCCATTCCGCCCTCTATACCGTGCGCACTGAACAGAAAGATACCTAAGGTGACAAAGCCCATATGAGAAATAGACGAATAGGCGATCAGCTTTTTCATATCTTTCTGTACTAGGGCGACGGCACCCACGTAGACCACGGCGATCAGCGACAGCCCTATCATCAGCCCCGCCCATTGCTGGGAGGCGTCAGGGACAATCGGCAGGTTAAATCTAAGAAACCCGTAACCGCCCATTTTCAGCATGATGGCCGCAAGGATAACTGACCCGCCCGTGGGCGCTTCGACATGCGCATCCGGTAGCCAGGTGTGTACCGGCCACATCGGAATTTTGACCGCGAACGCAGCGAGGAAGGCGAAGAACAGTAATGTCTGCACCTCTGCGTCGAGGGCGACCTGATGAAAATCGAGCAGCGAGAAGGAACCGGACTGCCGATACAGATAAATGAGCGCCACCAGCAGCAGCACCGACCCTAGAAAGGTATAGAGAAAAAACTTGATCGTCGCGTAAACGCGATTTGGCCCACCCCAGATCCCGATGATCAAAAACATGGGGATCAGCATCGCTTCCCAGAACACATAGAACAGCACCGCATCCAGTGCCGCAAACACGCCGATCATCATCCCTTCCATAATCAGCACAGCGCCCAGGTATTCGCTGACCCGGGTAGCAATGTTAGCCCAGGAGGAGACCACAACCAGTACGGAAATAAAGCTCGTCAGGAGTATCAATGGCAGGGACAGGCCATCGATACCCAGGTGATAAGTAACCGAGAAGCGCTCAATCCAGGGGTGTATTTCCTGGAACTGCATCGCAGCCGTGCTGCTGTCAAACCCCTGATAGAGCGGCAGGGTGATCAGCAGTGTTGCCACCGATATAACCAGTGACAGCGAACGACTGAGCTGAAGCCGGTTTTCTCCGCCCGACAACAGCACCAGGGCGCCGCCAATAATGGGTAGCCAGATGGCCAGACTTAACAGGGGGTAAGCATTCATACTGAGAGTCAGACCTTATTGAATCACGAACCAGAGCATGCTCATCAGCACCATCAGGCCGATCATCATGGCAAAAGCGTAATGGTAGAGGTATCCAGTTTGGATATGGCGCAGGACACCCGCGAACGCGCCCACTGCACGGGCTGACCCATTGACCAGCAGTCCGTCAATCAGCGCCACGTCACCGATGCGCCAGAAAAACTGCCCGATGCCCCGCAGGCCGCCGGCGAATACCGTCTGGTTAAAATCATCGAGATAATATTTGTTCAACAACACCCGATGTAGCCAGGCCAGCTTTTCGGCAAACAGACCTGGTAGTTCCGGCTTTTGCCGGTACAGCACCCAGGCGGTCGCTAGCCCGGCCAGCATCAATAGAAAGGGTATCTGGGTGAAACCGTGCAGCGCAAATTGCACCGCGCCGTGCCAATGGCTTTGTAATCCCTGAAGCACATCATGTCCCGGTAACACGAAAATCGAATCGCCAAAAAAGTTACCCAATAGCATGGGTTCCATGGCTAGCGCGCCGATAACAACGGATGGCACCGCTAACGCTATCAACGGGCCGGTAACAACGAGCGGGGTTTCATGCAGATGTTCACGGGTATGGTCATCCATCCGCTCTTTGCCGTGAAACACCAGAAACAGCAGACGGAAACTATAGAGTGAGGTAACAAATACGCCAGCCAGTACCGCCAGATAGGCGAAGTCGGCACCGGGTAATTGGGAATACTTAACCGCCTCAATGATGGCGTCTTTCGAAAAGAACCCGGCCAGGCCCGGAAAGCCAACCAACGCAAGCGTACCGATCAGACAGGTCAGATAAGTAATCGGCATATATTTTCGTAAGCCGCCCATTTTTCGCATGTCCTGCTCATGGTGCATGGCGATAATCACCGAGCCGGCTGCGAGAAATAGCAGTGCTTTAAAAAACGCGTGGGTAGTCAGGTGAAAAATACCCGCTGCATAGGCAGACGCCCCCAGCGCAACCGTCATGTAGCCCAGCTGAGAAAGCGTCGAGTAGGCAATCACCCGTTTGATATCGTTCTGGACTATGCCCAGAAACCCCATGAACAGCGCGGTAATCGCTCCAATAACCATCACGAAGCTAAGCGCGGTTTCGGACAGTTCAAACAGTGGTGAGGTGCGAGCCAGCAAAAAGATACCGGCCGTCACCATGGTCGCCGCATGTATCAAGGCTGAAATCGGAGTCGGGCCTTCCATCGAATCCGGTAGCCAGACATGCAGCGGAAATTGGGCTGATTTCGCCATCGCACCAATAAATAACAACACACAGGTCACGGTAATCGCAGACCAGGGCTCTCCATTTAGAATTTGAAAAGTCGTCTCGCTGTGTACCGCTGGGTTGGCAAATACGGTCGCAAAATCCAGAGAACCGAACAGGTAGGCGACGGCGGCAATGCCCAACACCATCCCCATGTCCCCAACCCGGTTGACCAGGAATGCTTTCATGTTGGCAAAAATCGCTGAATCACGGGTATACCAGAAGCCTATCAGCAGATAGGAAACCAGTCCGACGCCTTCCCAGCCAAAAAACAATTGAACAAAATTATTGGCCATGACCAGCATTAACATGGCAAAGGTAAACAGCGAGATGTAACTAAAAAATCGCTGGTAGCCCGGATCATCTCGCATATAACCAATGGTGTAGACGTGCACCATCAAGGATACGAAGGTCACCACAACCATCATGGTTGCACTGAGCTGATCGATTAGAAAACCGATCTGCAGGGTAAGGCCGCCACTTTCCAGCCAGGTGTAGAGCGTTTCGTTGTAAACAACTGGCTCCCCCGTAGATGTGGTGGCGAGCAAGTCCATTAACAGGCGAATCGACAGCAGACAGGAAATGCCAACACCGGCGATAGTCACCGTGTGTGCGCCTGCGCGGCCAATAATGCGTCCCCCCATACCGGCCAGTATCGCGCCCACTAAGGGCGCAAAGGCGATAATCGAACAGATGGTTTTAATATCACTCATAAAATCAGCCGTTCAACTCGTGAATATCCTGAACATTGATCGAGCCTCGGTTACGCATCAGCAACACAATAATCGCCAGGCCGATGGACGATTCTGCTGCCGCGACGGTTAGCACAAAAAAGACAAAAATCTGGCCGTGTAAATCACCGAGAAAATAGGAGAAAGCTAAAAAGTTGGTATTCACCGCTAGCAACATCAGCTCGACGCACATCAGCAATACAATCAGGTTCTTGCGGTTAATAAAAATACCCAGGGCGCTGATCGCAAACAGGATAGCGCTAAGCACAAGAAAATCAGCCAGCGTGACCATCAGTTGTCATCTCCCGTGCTTTCAGCCGTTGAATCAGTACTGGCCGGCTCTCGCAGATCAACCACCCGTAAGCGGTCCCGCTTGTTCGCGGCTAACTGCTCCGCAGGCGCGATATAACGACTCTGTCGCCGACCTCTCAGGGTCATTGAAATAGCCGCAATAATCCCGACAAGAAGAATGACCGAAGCAATTTCCACCGGATAGATATACTGGCGATAGAGCAGCTGGCCCACCGCCTCAACGTTGTTTACCGCTACCGCTGCAGACTCGGGCGCTACAATCGCGAGTTGGTCAATGCTCAATATCGAGACCATTTCCGCAATGACCACACCCGCTACCAGCAAACCCACTGGCATGTGGCGACCAAACCCTTCGCGTAATCGCCCCTGATCCAGGTCAACCGACATGACCACGAACAGAAACAGCACCATCACCGCACCGACGTAAACCAGCACCAGCACGATGGCGAGGAACTCAGCGTGCAGCATCAACCAGAGCCCTGCCGCGGTAAAAAAAGCGAGCACCAGAAACAGCGCCGCACGCACAGAATGGCGCACTGTCACCACCATACTCGCAGCAAAAATCAGAATCGCCGCAAATACGTAAAAGAGAATTTTTTCGGTCAACATAAGTTCAATTTAAACCCGTTAAGCGACGCGATTAGCGAAACGCTGAATCCTGTTCCCGGTCCGCAGCGATCTGCGTTTCCAGCGCATCCCCATGATCCAGCAACATCTGTTTGTCATAGTGGAGTCCATTGCGTTCTTCGGCGTGGTAGTGGATATGCCGTGTCAACACAATCGAATCGACAGGGCAGGCCTCTTCACAAAACCCACAATAGATACATTTGGATAAATCCACATCGTATTTGGTTGTGCGCCGAGTACCGTCTTCGCGTTCTTCAGAATCAATGGTAATGGCCAACGCCGGGCAGACCGCCTCGCATAATTTGCAGGCGATGCAGCGTTCTTCACCGTTAGGGTAACGCCGCAACGCATGCAATCCCCTGAACCGGTTGGACATGGGTGTCTGCTCTTCCGGAAACTGTACCGTTACATTCGGTCTGAAAAAGTGCTTCAACGTTAGCGCCAGACCCGCGAGCAGTTCCAGCAATAACAAGCTGCGTAGATATCTTACGGCCGTGTTCATCCGCTTACCCTCTTATTCATCAGTCGAACCACCAGGGCAATTCGGCAACCACTGCGGCGGCGACCAAAACCAGCCAGACGATGGTTATCGGAATAAACACCTTCCAGCCAAGACGCATGATCTGATCATAGCGATACCGCGGAAAGGTTGCTCTAAACCAGAGATACATAAACCCCATCATCAAAATTTTGGTGAACAGCCAGACGATTCCGGGCACCCAGGAGAACAGGGCTTCGAGACCCGGTATACCTTCAAAGGGTGACAGCCAGCCGCCCAGAAACAGCAGTGATGTCAAGGTGCAAATCAGAATCATGTTGGCGTATTCGGCGAGAAAGAAGACCGCAAAAGTCATTCCCGAATATTCAACATGAAAACCAGCGACTATTTCAGACTCACCCTCGGCGACGTCGAACGGCGCCCGATTGGTTTCTGCCACTGCCGAAATAAAATACACCACGAATATAGGCAACAGGGGGAATACAAACCAGTGAGCTGCGCTCCCCTGCTGAGCCATGACTATGTCGGTGAGATTAATACTGCCGGCTGCAACAAGCACCGAGATGAGGGCAAAGCCCATCGCTATTTCATAGGAAATGATCTGTGCGGCCGACCGCATAGCGCCGAGAAAAGCGTACCGGGAGTTAGAGGCCCAGCCCGCGATAATCACCCCGTAAACGCCCATGGAGGTAATCGCTAGTACATAAAGCAGACCCAGGTTGATATCGGCGACTACCCAGCCCGGCTGAAACGGCACAACTGCCCACGCGGCCAGCGCCGGAGCAATAGTTAGAACTGGCGCCAGGTAGAACAACAGCGGGTTGGCCTTCACCGGCACAACAATTTCTTTAAAGAACAGCTTTACCCCATCGGCAATGGGTTGCAGCAGTCCAAAATACCCGACGCGGTTCGGCCCAATTCGGACCTGCATGCTGCCGATTACCCGTCGCTCCGCATAAGTGAAATAGGCAACACCGAGCATTAACGGAATGGTAATCGCGATAATCTGGGCAAGAATAACCAGCACCGTCTGTGCAGCCACCGGTAACCACTGCCACATCCCGAGGAATATTTCTATCAAGCTATCCATCACCGTCAGACCTGCGCCAGGGTTACGGGACCCACTAGTGGGCCGAGCAATTCGGTTCCGGGCACGCCGGCCGGAATATAAACACAGCCCCCTGCTACCCGGTCATCAACAATTACCGGCAGCGTCACCTCAATGTCGCCCTGAGTGACGACTAGTTGCTCAGTAGTGCCCACCTTATCGCGGGTACTCTGACTTAGGTAAACCGCCGCGGTCAGACTATCCGCCCTTTGCTGCAGCGGCTGAGAACGACGGGTGATGCTATCCACCGCGTATATCGGTGCATCACCAATGCGGATCAGCTGTTCACTGGGTGAAAGCAGATTAGGCGTCGTGGCAATACCCGCAACCGGGGTCAGGTCCTGAGCTGCGAGAAAAGCCGCCGTTAGCTGTTCAAGGTCAGCATAGCCACAATCCTCTATGCCCAGATGGTCAGCCAGTACCCGCAGCACTTTCCAGGCCGGTCGTGACGACCCCTTTGGTTTTACATTTGCTCGGTAATGCTGACGCATACCCAGCAGGTTGACCATGGAACCACTGTGTTCGGTAAAGGGCGCTATCGGTAGCAACACATCCGCATAATCACGCATCGCCTGGGTGACATAAGCATTAAGCACCACGACGGTTTCCGCCTGTTCCAGTGCTTTGATCGAGGCCGCCCCATTCCAGCAATCGTATTCAGGCTCAACCCCCAGCATCAGGTAGGCAGACAGCGGTTGATCAAACATACCCCGGGCATCGAGCCCGGCTTTATTGATCGCACTCTGACCAGGTCCCCGATGGGGAACGGCACCGGCCTGCCAGGCGCCGTGGCTGTTCGCCCCGTAGGATAATTCGATCAGGTCGGTACCAACCTGCCCAGCAAGCGCCAACGCCAGGCCCCGCAGCACAGAATATCCTTCACTAACAAAAGCCTGGTTGCCGATCACTACGCAGGGATTGGTCGCACCGCCAATCACGCTCGCAGCCTCACGGTGTTGATCGTTAATGGCCGAGTCCTGCCAACCGTCGATGGCGATACCATCACCACCGGGAAGCAATTTGATCAATGCAGCGAGATCGACGCTCATGCGGTCCGGCGAACCAACGAAGGCATAATCCGGTTTGATGGTCAGGTCATAATCCTGCGGATTTATCACCACTAACTTAATACCGTGATCACGCAATGCATTACGCACCCTGACCCACAGCAATGGCTGATCCTTACGCAGATTGCTGCCAACCAACACCACCACATCACTGCTCTGCAGGGTATCAACCGCTTTCGGATTAATCACTGCGCCAGTACTGAGCGCCCCGGAGAAATCGCCCTGGCGAGTCCGATGATCGATGTTGCTGCTGCCCAGGCCACGGATTAGCTGCTGCAGCAGAAAATAGTCTTCGTTGCTCTGGCCCGGTCCGGCTAACGTTCCCACCTTATCTGCGCCATGAGCATTTACTGCGTCCTTTATTCTGGTCGCCGCCAGTTCAAGCGCTTCTTCCCAGCTCGCTTCCCGCCATTGACCCTGTTCCTTTATCTCGGGGGTCAACATCCGATCATCGGCATTTAGCCCAGGATAGGAAAATCGATCTCGGTCAGACAGCCAGATTTCATTCACCGCCTCGTTGGTCCGCGGCACCACCCGCTTGACCTCACCCTGAACACAATGAACTTCCAGGTTACTGCCGAGGGAGTCATGAAAAGAGATCGACGGCTGGCGTTGTAATTCCCAGCTACGGGCGGTGAATCGAAAGGGTTTGGACGTCAGAGCACCCACGGGGCAGAGGTCAATCATGTTGCCGGACACTTCGGACTCGATGGCTTTTTCTACGTAGGTTCCGATGCGTAGCTGCTCGCCACGTCCGGTTCCGCCGAGCTCCTGGATACCGCCCACTTCTTCACCAAAACGGACACAGCGCGTGCAGTGAATGCAGCGAGTCATTTCAGTGGCGATCAGCGTACCGAGGTTTTTTCCAGCGACCGTCCGTTTGGCTTCTTTATATCGAGAAGCGACCTGTCCATAGCCCAGGGCCGTATCCTGCAGATCGCATTCGCCGCCTTCATCACAAACCGGGCAATCCAGCGGGTGGTTAATCAGCAGAAATTCCATCACCGCTTTTTGCGCATCCAGCGCCCGTTCAGAGGCTGTCCGCACGACCATGCCGTCCATCACCGGCGTCGCGCAGGCCGGCACGGGTTTCGGCATCTTTTCGACATCGACCAGACACATCCGGCAGTTAGCCGCTATTGGCAACTTTTCGTGATAACAGAAGCGGGGAACCGTAATGCCAGCAGCGTCGGTCACTTCTATCAGGTTCTGACCTTTACGCGCCGTTAACGTCTGACCGTTTACTTCAATTTGCAGGGTATCTTCACTCATCGCTCAACTGTCCCTGCTCAGGCCGCAGCACTGGCAGCGGACGAACCGACCATACTGCGCTTGTGCTCAATAAAATATTCAAATTCATGTCGATAATGGCGCAACATTCCCTGCACCGGCATTGCCGCAGCATCACCCAGGGCGCAGATCGTTTTACCGGCGATATTTCCGGCTACTCGATCCAGCAGATCGATATCTTCCGGCCGACCACCGCCCTGAAAAATCCGGTCAAGTACCCGATATAGCCAACCCGTTCCTTCTCGGCAGGGTGTGCACTGACCGCATGACTCGGAGAAATAGAACCGTGAGATTCGGCGCAGCATCTCGACCATGCAGACAGTTTCGTCCATGACCACCACCGCCCCGGAACCTAGCATGGAACCTGCTTTGGCAATCGAGTCGTAGTCCATATTAATGTCATTCATGATCTCGGCAGGCAGGATCGGCGTGGAAGAGCCGCCGGGTATCACCGCTTTTAACTGCCGACCTTTCCAGACCCCACCGGCCAGCGCCAGCAGGTCCTGAAACGAGGTTCCCAATGGAATCTCAAAATTTCCCGGTGATTCAACGTGACCGGAAACGGAAAAAATTTTCATACCACCGGCATTCTCAACGCCCATGGAGGAGAACCACTCCGCACCGTTGCGCAGAATAATGCCGACCGAGGCATAACTTTCAGTGTTATTAATCGTGGTCGGTCGGCCATAGAGCCCGTAGGCTGCTGGGAACGGAGGCTTAAACCGCGGCTCTCCCTTATTGCCTTCCAGCGATTCCAGCAACGCGGTCTCTTCGCCGCAGATATAGGCACCGGCGCCGATGGCGTTATGGAGGTCGAAATCAATACCCGAGCCCTGAATATTCTTGCCAAGCAAGCCCGCGTCATAGGCCTCTTTCAATGCCTGTTCACAGCGCTTGAAGGGTTCGTCTCCAAATTCGCCACGCAGGTAGTTGTAACCAACGGTTGAATCCGTCGTAAAGCCACCAATGGCCATGCCCTCAATCACCGCATGGGGGTTGTAACGCAGAATGTCTCTGTCCTTACAGGTCCCTGGTTCGCTCTCGTCAGAGTTGCAAACCATATAATTCTGGCCACCTTTGCCGCGAGGCATAAAGCTCCATTTCACACCCGTGGGAAACCCGGCGCCACCACGCCCTCGTAATCCGGATGCTTTTAAAGTGTCGAGCACTTCGTCGGCGGTAATTTCGCCGGCAATGATTTTCTTCCAGGCCGTGTAACCACCGTGTTTCAGGTATTTCTCCAGCGACCAGGGCTGATCATCGTCACGATTGAAGTAACAGACTTGATTTTGCAGCATCAGTCGAGACTCTCGAGAATATGGTCGATTTGCTCTGTCCCGTTCACCGGGTCGAGCCGTTCAAAATATTTGTGATTGACCTGCATCATTGGTCCACCGGCGCAACCGGCCAGGCACTCTTCTTCCGGTTTGAGGAAAAACTTTCCGTCTTCCGTGCTCTCGCCAACCTTGATACCGAGCTTCTGCTCCAGGTAATCGACCAGGTCATCCGCGCCGCGCAACATGCAGGAAATATTCGTGCAGATGGCAATGCAGTTGCGCCCGACCGGCTGGGTCTCGAACATCGAGTAGAAGGTCGCAACCTCGTATACGGCGATAGGTTCCAGCGCTAAATAGCCCGCAACCGCATCCATCAGTTCGACGGTCAAAAAGCCGTTATTTTCGTGCTGAACCACCGTCAGCGCCCCCAGAACCGCAGACTTTTTCTGGTCATCCGGGAATTTACTGAGCCAGTGATCAATTTCCTCGCAAGCATGAGCGGACAACACGCTAACAGGGTTCTCGAATGCGCTACTGTGACTCATCGATCTATCTCGCCGAAAACCACATCCATGGTGCCGATAATCGCAACCATGTCCGATAACATATGCCCGGTGGTCATTTCATCCATAGCCGCCAGATGGGCAAAGCCAGGAGCCCGAATTTTGAGCCGGTAAGGTTTGTTACCACCATCGGACACCAGGTAGACGCCAAACTCCCCTTTTGGATGCTCAATGGCCGTGTAAACCTCTCCGGCGGGCACGCTGTAACCTTCGGTAAACAGCTTGAAATGATGAATCAGGGATTCCATATCATCTTTCATCTCACCGCGGGACGGCGGCGTGACCTTATGGTCGGCAGCAATGACGGGGCCTGGATTCGCTCGCAACCAGTCGACACACTGGCGAATAATCCGCGTCGATTGGCGCATTTCCTCGACCCGTACCAGGTAGCGATCGTAACAGTCGCCATTGACACCTACCGGAATATCAAAGTCGAGCTTGTCATAAACTTCATAGGGCTGCTTACGACGCAGATCCCACTCAACTCCGGAACCACGCAACATGGCCCCGGTAAACCCCAGTGCCCGAGCCCGCTCCGGGGAAACTACGCCAATCCCGACGGTGCGCTGCTTCCAGATACGGTTATCCGTCAACAAGGTCTCGTAATCATCAACGCAGGCCGGGAAGCGTTGAGCAAAATCTTCAATAAAATCGAGCAGGCTACCGCCCCGCGCTCGATTCATCGTATTCACCTGTTTTTCGTTGTGCCATTTCGAGGCTTCGTACCGAGGCATCTGATCCGGCAGATCACGGTAGACGCCGCCTGGCCGATAGTAGGCTGCATGCATTCGAGCCCCGGATACCGCCTCATAAACGTCCATGAGATCTTCACGTTCACGAAAACAGTATAGAAAAACCGTCATCGCCCCGAGATCCAGCGCGTTGGTGCCCAACCACATCAGATGATTCAGCAACCGGGTGATCTCATCAAACATAACCCGGATGTATTGGGCTCTTTCCGGAACTTCAACACCCAGGAGTTTTTCAATCGCTAGCACATAACCGTGCTCGTTACACATCATTGAGACGTAATCGAGGCGATCCATATAGGGAATGCTGTGATTGAAAGGTTTACTTTCTGCCAGCTTTTCCGTGCCGCGATGAAGCAGGCCAATATGCGGATCGGCTTTTTTTACTACCTCACCATCCATTTCCAGCACCAGGCGCAACACGCCGTGGGCCGCAGGATGCTGCGGGCCGAAATTCATCGTGTAGTTACGAATCTCAGACACGCCTATTCTCCTGCCGACTCATAACGATTGTCCTCGCGGATCACTTTGGGCACCGTGA